>Ga0154590_1039_pt3 | contig 23295 bp, 26 predicted proteins | sample RifGroF2_FD_116019 | JGI IMG/M metagenome (GOLD analysis project Ga0154590, IMG submission 116019) | Sulfurimonas sp. GWF2_37_8 | reverse complement strand
GAAGAGGCAAAAGAAGAGGTACAAGAGATAGTAGATTTCTTGAAATATCCTGCGCGTTATGTAGAGATAGGTGCAAAAATACCAAAAGGCGTACTCCTTGTAGGAAGCCCAGGAACAGGTAAAACACTGCTTGCAAAAGCTGTTGCAGGCGAAGCAGATGTTCCATTTTTCTCAGTAAGTGGTTCAAGTTTTATTGAGATGTTTGTGGGCGTCGGCGCGGCGCGTGTTCGTGATCTTTTTGAGCAGGCAAAAAAAGATGCTCCGAGTATCATATTTATCGATGAGATAGATGCCATCGGTAAAAGTCGTGCAGCGGGTGCTATGATGGGTGGAAATGATGAAAGAGAACAAACTCTTAATCAGCTTCTAGCGGAGATGGATGGGTTTGGTACAGATATCCCAGTGATCGTTTTAGCAGCTACAAACAGACCTGAGATACTTGATCAGGCACTCATGAGACCAGGTCGTTTTGATAGACAGGTTCTTGTTGATAAACCTGACTTTGCAGGACGCGTAAAAATCCTCAATGTGCATATGCGAAATGTAAAAATGGATGATGATGTAGAAATCGAAGAGATAGCCCGTCTTACAGCTGGTCTTGCAGGAGCGGATCTTGCAAATGTTATCAATGAAGCAGCACTTTTAGCTGGAAGAAAAAGCCAAAAAACAGTCAAACAAAAAGATCTTTTTGAAGCAGTTGAGCGCGCTATAGCAGGACTTGCTAAAAAATCACGTAGAATCAATCCAAAAGAGAAAAAAATAGTAGCTTACCATGAAAGCGGCCATGCACTCTTAGCTGAGACAACTGTGGGTGCGAGAAAAGTATCAAAAGTATCTATTGTTCCTCGTGGTTTGGCTGCTTTGGGTTATACTCTTAACAAACCTGAAGAAGATAAGTTTATGATGCAGCGTCATGAAATGTGGGCAGAAGTAGATGTTCTTCTTGGTGGTCGTGCGGCTGAACAAGTCTTTATCGGTGAGATATCTACCGGTGCTGGTAATGACCTTGAACGTGCGACAGATATTATCAAATCTATGGTACAAACTTATGGTATGAGTGATGTAGCAGGTTTGATGGTTCTTGAAAAAAGCAGACACTCTTTCCTTGGCGGCGGCGGACAAGCAAGTAGAGAATACAGCGATAAGATGGCTGAGAGCATGGATGAGTTTATCAAGTCATCTCTTCAAAATCGATACGAAATTGTTGTGGCAAGGCTTGAAGAGTATAGAGAGGCTATTGAAGAGATGGTAGCACTTTTATATAAAAAAGAAAATATAGAAGGTTCAGAGGTAAGAGAAATTATTCTTAACTTCGAAAAAGCGAACAATATCGACTCAAAAATAACGCAAGATACAAGTCATATAGAAGACGAACTCAAACAAGATGCTACAATGTCTCCTAAAAAAGAGACAAATAAAACTCCTGTAAAAGAAGATAGAGAGCAAGAAGATGAGAAGTAATCTTTTACCACTTTTAAGACAGGGCTGGGCATATATAGGATGGGCGTTTGGACTTTTTGTTCTTTTTGCTTTATTTGACTGCACTATATTAGAGTTTTTATCTTTTGTAGCTTTTGTTGCGTTTATTTATATTTATAGAAATCCAGAACGAGAGTTACCTCTGTTTCAAAACTCAAGTGTTACAACTCCTGTAGATGGGACTGTTGTCTCCATCGAAGAGCTTGATGAACTTGAATATGGATACAAAATAGAGATAGAGAGTGACTTTTCAAATGTAGCAGTTTTACGGGTGCCGATGAGTGGTTCTTTACTTTTTACTGAGCATCAAAAAGGTACACGTCTTGCAAAGAACTCTCCTTTATTTGCAAAAACAAATGAAAACGCAGTCCTTATATTTGAAAACAGAGATGCAAATAAAGTTAAAGTGGTACATCGATGCAAACAAAGTTTTGATGGGATTCATATTGATATTATTGCTGGGCAACATCTTGTCCAATCTTACAGATATGGTTCGATGGTTAATGGGTTGACTACGATTTATTTGCCGAGAAACTTTAGGCTAAGCATCAATGTCTCAAATGAACTTATAGGTTCTGAGACGCTAATAGGGTATTTTTCATAAGCCATGAAAAAGCCCCCTCCAAACCTTTTTTACATACTTCCTAATTTTTTCACTGCTGCTTCTATCTTCTCTGGTACTTTTAGTATGATAAATGCTATTGGTGGTGACTTTAGTGAGGCTGCTTGGCTGATTATGCTTGCGCTCATTTTTGATGGGCTTGATGGAAGGGTCGCAAGACTTACCAATACCTGCTCAAAGTTTGGAATTGAGTTTGATTCTCTTGCAGATATCGTTGCGTTTGGAGTTGCTCCTGCGCTTCTTATCTATCTTTTTGTAGGGCATGATTATGGAAGATTTGGCATAGTCGTCTCTGCTTTATTTGTGATGTTTGGAGCTATCAGACTTGCAAGGTTTAATGTGATGACTTCCCATAGTGAACCTTCGGTGTTTATAGGGATTCCTATTCCAACGGCAGCTGTCTCTATCTCTTTGCTTGTACTACTTTTTGAAGAATACAATCTTAAAGCTGCGTTTGGTTCATGGATATTAGTTTTTGCGATAGTGGTTTCATTGTTGATGGTGAGTAATATCCGTTATCCAAGTTTTAAGAAGATGGATTTTACTCCAAAACATATGATGAAGCTTTTTGTGTTGATTCTTTCTCTTTCTTTGATTATTTTTATGTTTCCTGTTGAGGGTTTTACGCTAGTTTTTGTTTTTTATATTTTGTATGGTCCACTGCGGGTTATTGGACTTTTTACAAAGTATTTACTTAAGAAGAAGTAGGACTTTCCTCTTCCTTCTCTTTGCTTTGTTTTTCAAATAATAGCTTATCTAGGTCTATCTCAAAGTTAAAATACTCCGATACAAAACCATTATCACCCACTTTCGAGAACTGTATAGCAGCACCTTCGCTATTTTGCATTTGAAGATAGAGAAGTCCAAGAGCATAGCGGCTCTCTACAAAGTTCGAATCTTTCATCTTAGAGAGTTCCAGCAGTGCGATAGCATTTTCATGATGCCCCGCTGCTGTAGAAGCTACAGCCCCCAAAAAAAGTGTAAGTGCATCACGTACTTTTTTCTCGTCAATAAGATAATTGTAAAGGGTAAAAGACTCCTCATAGGCTTTATCATAGAGTGAAGCTAAAGCAAGTGCACTTGTAATTTCTTGCGTATTGGCATCCGTAGAAGCCAATGTTTTTTTGAGTTCTTCACGAAGGAAATAGAGTTTTCCTGTAAAAAGATGTTGTTGCACATAAAGATAACGCGTTATATATGGTCCAAAATACAAATCATCTAAGTGAAATTTTTGTTCTTTGAGGTAATTAAGTGATTTACTTGCATACTCTTTTGGTTTGAAATCTCCAAAATGGGCATCAATATAAATCATGTGCGGTAAGATATCCCCAGATAGAAGCAGACTCAGTTTATCTGCTGAACTTTGTGCTTTATCTACTTTGTTGATACCAAGCCCAATAATGACATCCATAGCCAGATATAGGGGTTGCTGTTCATAGCTGCGATCAAGCCATTCGATGGCTGATATCATAGCATTATCAGAGATATGTAAGAGATTGATGTAGAGATCTATCTCTTCACTTTGCATTTCGTTCATAACGGAGTCTTTTACTATAGAGGAAAGTTTTGTGCTATCTTTGCCTATAAGCTGGCTTGTCATGATTGCAAAAATACCTGAGAGGTAGTTCTTTGCATCAAGATGGTATGAGCGTAAAAAGTGTTCATTAGCTTTTATCATATCACCGAGTTGTGCATAGGTTAGTGCCAAATTATAGTGAAGAATGGAGTGTTTAGGCTGGATTTTTATAAGCTCTTGCAACTCTTCATTCGCTTCACGTATCTTAAATGCAAGGGCTTTTTTTATTGCTTTAGTGATACCATAGTTTACATTTGATGAAGAAGCACTTTTCTGCAAGTACTCTTTTGCTTCACCCATATTATCTATAAAAATATTTGCAGTGCCTTTGCGGATATAACTAATAGTCTGGTTTGCGTTAAAGACCTTGTACGGGGAGAAATAAAAGAGTTTTTGATAGATTATTGATTTTGAGTTTTCTATCTTTTCTCTATAATGCACCTGCGCTTTTTCCGCTTCAAAAAGAGCTTCTTTGAGTTTTACTTTGATAGGATAATGCAAATAGACCTCTTCTGGAAACATATCTGCTGCATTTTTGATATCTTTACCGCCACTGGCAATTTTACCCGCTTTTAGTTTTACAAGTCCTAGTGCTAGCTGTGATTTAACGGGTTCGATATTTTTTACTATAGACTCATCAAAATGAGAGATTGCAAGTGGATAATCTCCGATTCTTGCATATAAAAGTCCAATACTGAAATCATCAAGATAATCAAAATCCTGTTCCATCGCTTCAATGGCTTCATAGTCATTTCCAAAAAGAGCATTGATTTTTGCGAGAAGGTGTTTTTGCGTAATTGGATATTCATTTGATGTTGTATTTTTAAGGGCAGCAAGTGTTTCAAGATAGTTTTTGTTATAGTAGTTTATCAGGGCATAATAGTAAGAATAAAGTGGAGAATCTTGCTCAAAAGGAAGATAAGCATATGCAAGATCGATGTAATATTGAAATTTTTCAGGATTTTGCAGGTGTAAAGAACAAACAGCTGCGTTTATAGCGCTGACACATCTTTTTTCGTCATTTTGTATAGCTTTGGAAAATGTATCGAGAGCTAGCTCATATTGTTTGTCTTTGAGTTGCGCTACTCCTAGATTGTATTGGGATATAGCTTCACTATAGAGTGCTATTTTTTCATACAAAAAGAGGGCCTCATTTTTAGATCCGTTTGAATAAAGATAGTTTGCTTTGGCTATCATATTTTCAAGTTGGCTTGGTTCTATGGGTACAGTGTTATTTCGGTCAAGTTTTTCTTCTATAGTGTTCATAGAAAGTGGGTTTTCATCAGGAGACTTTTTAAATACAAGTAACAATATGATTACTATGACAAGGATAAGCGCAATAGCTGAAGCACTAATGATAATAATTTTTTTCTTTTTGGTATCTGAATCAGCAGATAGAGTTACGGCTGCGTTTACGGATGCATCAGCAGAAGCACCGCTAAACGCAGCCGCCTCTTTATCTTCAATGATGATAATATCTTCTATCGGTTCTGCCATTTTTTGCCTTATGCTTCTACTTAGAACAATATTTAAGCAAGAAAGATACCATTGTTTTTATTATAAACACTATTTTTAAATATCTGCAGACTTAAAACTTGAAGAATCTTTAGTTTACAGGAATTGGGTATCACGTATGTCTATCCTGATGATAAACTCATCGATACACTTAATTAATGAAATTTATTGGAAAAAAGAGACTCTTTGTGGAGTTTATGACAGTTTGAGAAAGTCTGTGCGATAATATTACAGATTAAAGTAAATATCTAAAAAGATGGATTATTGAAAATTTTAGAAAAGCTTGGTTGTGAATTGAATTTTCACATATATAAGATTGGATAATAAAAATTTACACATAAAATTCATGTAATAATGTTTCAGAAAAAGGTATTATTCTTAAATGAACTGAAATATAGGGGAAAAATGACGAAAATATATAAGGGGACGCATATGGTTCCATTGAACATATTACAAAATCACTGTAATAATAAGCAGGAGATATTCATATTAAAAAGTAAATATATGATTGAGAAAATAAAGGAATCAATGGGAGAACCTTACTATGAAAAGGAAGGATTCGTTTTATACAATGAAAACTGTATTGATTTTTTAGCACGTATGGATAAAGCAAGCATTGAATTAGATTTAACAGTCACTTCACCACCATATAATATAGGCAAAGAATATGAAGAGATTATAAGTATTGATGCGTATGTAAAATGGTGTATTCAATGGATTGATTTAATTTATAAAAATACTAAAGACAATGGTTCTTTTTGGTTAAATGTCGGCTATTTAGAAATAAGCGATATAGCGAAGGCGATACCAATACCCTATCTTTTATGGGATAAGGTGGATTTTTTTCTTATGCAAGAAATCGTTTGGAATTATGCAGCTGGAGTGAGTGCCAAAAAGTTTTTTTCTCCAAGAAATGAAAAGTTTTTGTTTTATGTTAAAAATCAAAATACATATACTTTTAATTTGGATGATGTAAGAGACCCTAATGTCAAATATCCAAATCAAAAAAAGAATGGGAAATTAAAATGCAATCCTTTGGGAAAAAATCCTACAGATGTATGGCAATTTCCAAAAGTAACAAGCGGAAGCAGTAGAAGTTCCAAAGAGAGGACTGCTCATCCTGCACAATTTCCCTTAAGTGTAATTGATAGGGTAATCAAAGTTTCTTCCAATGAATTTGATTTGGTATTTGACCCATTTTCAGGCTCAGGAACTACTGGAATAGCCGCACATGGGAATTATAGGTTTTATCTTGGAACTGAAATAAAACAAGAATACTGCGACTTAACCATTGAAAGATTCGAACGATATCTATTTGAAAAAAAGAAATCAAACGACACTTTGTTCTAAATACATTGTGTAAAGAGTTAAAAATTCTTGACTTCTTATAGCTGATTTACAGCTCTTTGACGTTTTGATATTGCTTGAAGGATTGTTGGTTGATATAAAATCAGTAATCTCTTTAGTGGTAATATTTTTAGACCTTACATCTGAACATAGAGCTTCAATACTATCAAATTCTAAAACAGGCGATTTGTCTCCAACTCCTGGTAAAACTCTTGGGGAAGCTTTTAGCATGAGTGGATGATGTAGTTCAATCAATTTATAGTTATAAACGTAAGATTTTAAACCTGCCATTTGTCCTGTAGGTGATTTTTGTGGTTCCCAATCTTTTGAATCTATCCATCCTATGCGAATTTTATAGATACTATTTTGGAAAAAATTTATACATAAATAAAAGCCATTTTTTCCTTTTCTGCTAGTAGAGTCCATTTCACCCAACTGGTCAGGTTGTGCATAGCTACGATTTCCAAATATTTTTCCACCTGATTGACCAGAAGTTTTAATTTCAAAATCAAAATTTGGTTTGCTTCTATCAGTAGATAGAATATCTTTTTCCTTTTGACTGCCTCTTTGCCATTGTCCTGTTTCAGCCAGTAAGATTGCAAAGATAGTTTCAAAGAACTCTCCAATTATTTGGGCTCTTGGTTCGGTTTGAATGAGTGGAATATTGATTTCTGCATTACCAATTTTTGTATCCCATACAATTTCCCAAGCTCTGAATATATAATCTAGTAAAATTTCTTTTTGGTTGAATAATTCATGTTCACGTAAGAGTTCTTCTGTATCTAATCTCCATTGATAATTTTCACTACCTTCATATTTGTTTGCTATTGGCATTCATTTTCCTTTAATAATTTGTAGGGTTCGATATTTAAGGAGGTAGCTATATTTTGGAGTGTGTTAAATGTGATATTCGATTCGCCTCTTTCAATTTTCCCCATATAGGTTCTGTGTATGCCAATTTTTGTGGCAAAATCTTCTTGTGATAGCCCCATCTCTTTACGAATGAGTAAAATATTATTTGCGAAAATCTGTTGTAAGTTTTTATTCATAGTGGAGAGAATATAGCAAAATGAATACTATATATCTACACTCTATATGTAGCAAAATTAATAGATTGATAATATTTTATGTTATCAATCTATTAATTTAAGCAATTTGAAAAAATAATTGTTTTAACCTATTCTTTTTTTAAAGGATATTTCCTTATAGAGCTGGATTATAATTAAAGTTATTTTATAAGAGCAAAAACTTCCACATGCCAAGCCTCTTTATCAGATTTAAAAGATAATTTAGATACCATAAAACCTAATTTTTTACAATTTAAGGAACGATATGTTTGAAACAGTTATAGGGCTTGAAGTCCACGTACAGCTTAATACAAAAACAAAACTTTTTTGCTCATGTCCAACGAGTTTTAATCACAAACAAAATACAAACACTTGTCCAACATGTCTTGCGCTTCCTGGTGCTTTGCCTGTTTTAAACAAAGAAGTGCTTCATAAGGCTATAATGCTTGGAACTGCTATTGATGCGACGATAAACAGAACGTCATTTTTTGATAGAAAATCTTATTTTTATCCAGATTCTCCATCGGCATTTCAGATTACACAGCTCTACACACCCATAGTGGAACACGGAAAACTTGAGATTGATTTTGAAGACGCAAGTCATAAAATTATTCGTATCAATCGTGCACACATAGAAGCTGATGCTGGAAAAAATATCCATGATGGTGATATCTCAAAAGTAGATTTGAACCGTGCAGGAACGCCTCTTTTGGAGATAGTTTCTGAGCCTGATATGCGAAGTGCTGAAGAGGCAATTTTATACCTCAAAAAACTTCATTCTATCATCCGTTATCTAGATATCGGTGATGCAAATATGCAAGAGGGTTCATTTCGTGTAGATGTGAATGTCTCTATCCGTCCAAAAGGTGATACAAAACTTTACACACGTGTGGAGATAAAAAATATCAATTCTTTTAAATTCATTCAAAAAGCGATAGAGCTTGAAGTAGCACGTCAGATAGAAGCTTGGGAAGATGGCGTTTATTCGGAAGAGATATGTCAAGAAACACGTCTTTTTGACCAAACGAAACAAGAAACCCGTTCTATGCGTGGCAAAGAAGAAGCGGCAGATTATCGCTATTTTCCTGAGCCAGATCTACTTAAAGCAGTCGTTACAGATGAGATGATGGAAATTTATAGCAAGATTCCTGAACTTCCAGATGAAAAACGCGACAGATTTGTTAAAGAGTATGGGATGAATGAGTACAACGCAGGTGTACTCACTGCAACTGTAGAGATGGCACGTTTTTTTGAGACGATGATGCTTGAGGGTATAAGTGCTAAAAACGCAATAACATGGCTTACAGTAGAGCTTCAAGGACGCCTTAAAGGAGAGATAAATATCACAAACTCTCCTGTAGATGCACTGAAACTAGGGCAACTCGTAAAACGCATCGAAGATAACACCATAAGCGGAAAAGCTGCAAAAGAAGTGCTTGATAGACTTATGGAAGAAAATCTTGATATTGATGGAGTGATAGATGCTCTTGGTTTAAGACAGGTAAGTGATACAGGTGCGCTTGAAGCCATCTGTGATACTATCATCGCTGCAAATCCAGATAAAGTAGCAGAATATAAAGGCGGAAAAGATAAGCTTTTTGGTTTCTTTGTAGGTCAAGTGATGAAAGAGAGTAAAGGAAGTGGCAATCCTCAAGCGATAAACGAGATACTAAAAGCGAAGCTTGGATAGGTATTGTGTTTAGCCGTTTCGTATTGGATGTTGCTTATTTTTTAAACACATCGAAAAATTATCAGAATACGAAACATTTTTTTTATAACTTACTAGAAAACGACAATTATAGATACAAAAAATATTTTGATGCTTTGATGATTATGCTTGTTTTTATAAGCGTAATCATATTGATAAGAGAAGTTAAATCCCATGTAAATGATTTTTTACTCTATTTTAACAGTTATATAATCTCTATTATATTTTTTGTAGAGTATATGCTCAGGCTCTGGGTGAGTAGTAGTATAAGTGAAATACTCATTAAACGTGATGAACATGACTCTATGTTGGGGGAGCCATTTGGGCTTAGAAGAGCTTTTTTTAAGATACTTCATATTAAGTTTCAATATATCACTACGCCTAGAGCTCTTATAGACATTTTAGCTATTATTCCCCTCTTCCATGAGCTACGATTTCTTCGCATTTTTGTACTTTTTCGCGTTTCCAAACTCTTTCGTTATATCAAAAGTTTTCAGACATTTTTTTCTGTTTTGGCAAGTAAAAAATTTGAGTTTTTTACCTTGCTCATGTTTGCATCTATGGTTATTTTTGTCTCATCTGTGCTCATTTATGTCATGGAAGCAAATAATCCAAAGTCTTCTATCAACACTCTTTATGATGCACTCTATTGGTCTGTTGTGACTATATCTACGGTTGGTTATGGGGATATAACACCCATAACTGACGCGGGTCGTTTTGTGGCTATGGTTGTGATTACGGCTGGAATTGCTGTTTTGGCATTTTCAACATCTCTTGTAGTCTCTGCGTTTAGTGAAAAACTTGATGAGATAAAAGAGACAAAAACAGTCGATGATATCACAAAACTTAAAAGTTTTTATCTTATCTGTGGTTATGAAGATGTAGCTGCAGAAGTGGCAAAAAGTCTCTCAAAAGAGCATAAAGTTATTATTCTTGATGAAGATCCTCTAAGAGTTATGAGAGCGATAAAAGATGGTTTTGTCGCTTTGGAATATGACCCAGGAAGTGTTGAGAGTTACAAAAAACTTCGTATAGATATCGCTTCGCAGGTCAAAGCGATATTGTGTTTGCGTGAGAGCGATGTTGAAAATGTTTATACTACTTTGACGGTTCGCTCTTTCAATAAAGATGTTTATATCCTCTCACTTTTGATGCAAGATATCCATAGAAACAAACTCTCTATAGCGGGTGCGAGTGAGATACTCTATGCGAAAGAGCTTATAGGGATGATTGCTAAAGAATTTATCGGTAAACCCGTTGCGTTTGAGGTTATCCATGCTCTGCGTTCAGATTATTCACAGATAAATATCGAAGAGATAGTAATAAGTGAGCGGATACTTAAGAATTTTTCAAGAGTAGATGAGCTTGATAATGTTAAATATCGAGTTGTTCTTTTGGGGATTTATAAAAAAATTCAAAAACAATTTTTTTTCAATCCGATACCAAACACACTTTTGGAGCAGGGAGATTATTTATTGATCATTGGAAACTCTGTTTTTATAAAAGAGTTTGAAAAATATTTACATAAAAAGATTGTATGATGAAAACGCGAAGTGCTTTGATATTCGGTTATAACGAATTTGCTTTGGAAATAGCTGATAATATAGCACATAAATATGAAAATATCACTATATTTAAGTTTGATGATGAGAGTAAAAAGAGAAACGGTGAGAAGTATAGTGTTGCTAGTTTTGATTTGAGTGATAACTGGGATGTATTAGAGAAGAAATTTGATATGGAAAACTCTGTGATATTTTGCGCACTTTTGGATGATGCAACTAATATATTTTTGACAATATCACTGCGAGCATCTTTTGCAAATGTCAGTATTATCTCTTTGGCAAAAGATAAAGAGAGTGCAAATAAACTCACTATGGCAGGAGCTTCTAAGGTTATTCCTATTGTTCAAACGACCGCTTCTATTATATCTGATATGTTGAAAAAACCTATAGTTACCGAAGTTTTGCACAATATTCTTTATGAAAAAAGTAATCTTAAAATCGCACAGGTTTGTGTAGAACAAGATACTTTTTTTGCTGGCAAACATCCTTATGAAGTTGATTGGAAAAATATATATAAGATTATTGTGCTTTTTGTGCTTCATGAGGATATGAGCAGTGAGTTTATTTACTCTTCAAAAGCATCACATCACAGTATTAAAAATGGGGATAAATTAGTAGTCGTAGGCTACGAAGAGGATATTAAATTATTTGAGCAAAATGTAGGGAGCAGGTATGAATAAAATAGGTGTGATTGGAGCGGGAAAGTGGGGAAGTGCTTTGGCTTTTGCTTTTAGTGAAAAAAAAGAAGTTTTTATCACTTCCAGAACGTCCAGAGATTTGAAAAATTTTGTATCTTTGGATGTAATTTTAGAGTTAGAATATCTCGTTATCGCTATACCCGCACAGCAAATCGCTTTGTGGCTTGAAGAGAACTTTGTTTATAGCGGGCAAAAAATTCTTGTCGCGGCAAAAGGGATAGAAGCTAGTAGCGGAAGATTTTTAAATGATATTTATTCAAAATATGTTCCTGATGAAAACATTGCGTTTCTCTCAGGTCCATCCTTCGCTACTGAGGTTATGCAGTCCCTTCCAACGGCACTTGTTGTCAACTCTCACAATGAAAAATTGAGTGCGCAATTTGCCTCTTTTTTTCCTTCTTTTATCAAAATCTATACATCAACTGATGTGATGGGTGCAGAAGTTGCGGGTGCGTACAAAAATGTTATAGCTATAGCTGCAGGTGTGTGCGAAGGGCTTAAACTCGGTAAAAACGCAGCAGCTTCACTGATCTCTCGCGGTCTTGTGGAGATGCAGAGATTTGGCAAAGTATATGGAGCAAAAGAGGAGAGTTTTGTAGGACTCAGTGGAGCGGGGGATCTTTTTTTGACGGCATCTTCCACTATGAGCCGAAACTTTCGCGTAGGGCTTGGGCTGGCTGAGGGTAAAACGCAAGAAGAGATAGTAACAGAATTAGGAGAGGTTGCAGAGGGTATCGGAACAGCTTACGCTTTGCATAAGATTGCCAAAGAAAAAGATCTCTATCTTCCTATTGCAAGAGAGGTTTACGCTTTGCTTGAGGGTAAAAATCCGCATGTATCCTTAAGGGATTTGATTGCAAACTAAAGAGTTTCAAAATATTGCTATTGCTTTAGGTATAGCTTTATCTGTTTTTCTTGTTTCGTATAGCGTTTTAAATTTTACGCAAAGCGCTCTTTTTGGGGTTATTGCTTTGCTGATAACGCTTTGGACAAATGAAGGACTTCCAATGGGAGTTGTCTCTTTGCTTCCTATAATTTTGTTTCCTTCTTTAAGTATTTTAGAGACTCAAGCCACAGCGATAAATTATTCCAACCCTATTATTTATCTCTTTTTCGGTGGTTTTTTACTTGCAATTGCGGTTGAAAAAAGTGATCTGCACGCATGGATAGCTGATAAAATGCTTGGACTTTTCCCCAATACCCCACGAGGTATGATTTTTTCTCTTGTTATAACTTCAGGAATGCTCAGTTCTATTTTATCCAATACAACAACTACCCTCTTATTGATTTCTATCGCGCTCTTTATTACTGATGATGTAAAACTTAAGCTGCGTTTTGCACTTGCAATAGCGTATGGTGCAAGTATCGGCGGTATTATTACACCCATAGGCACACCGCCAAATCTTGTATTATTAGGCATAATGAATGACAAAGGGATGGAGCTTATCCCGTTTTTTCAATGGATTTGGATGGTCGCACCTTTAGCTTTTGCGATGTTGTTGGTGCTGGGATGGCTCTTGAGTTTAGGTGTATCTTCTACACCAATTGTGCAGGAAAAGAAGATAAAACCGCTCAATAAAGCACAAAAGAAAGTTCTTTTTATCCTTTTTTCTTTAGTTCTATTGTTGTTGCTTAATGCCCCTATAAAGCCTTACTGGAGTGGACTTGGACTCAATGAGGCAGGTATTCTTTTGGGAGCTGGACTTTTGTTGTTTGCTCCTGGTCTGCATCTTCTGGATTGGGCAGAAGATAAGGCAAAAATACCTTATAGGATTATGTTTTTATTTGGTGCTGGTTTTTCTATTGCGGCTGCGTTTTCTGCGACTGGTTTAGCGGATATACTTGCAACATACCTCGTCTCACTGACATCATTGCCACCTCTGCTTTTACTTTTGGGTGTGGCTACTTTGATTACTTTTGCAACTGAGATAACTTCCAACACGGCACTTGTCTCTGTTATGCTTCCTGTGCTTTATGCAGTGGCTGAGCAGACGGGTATCAATACGACACTCTTTATGATGGTTGCAACACTTTGTGCGAGTTATGCTTTTATGCTTCCTATAGCCACGCCTCCAAACGCAATCGCCATGAGCAGCGGTGCTGTAGATATGAAACGTATGATGCGTTATGGTTTTGTGCTTAACATCATTGGAATACTTCTGATTGTTATCATCGCAGAGTTTTTTTGGAAAGGTATTTTATAAGTTTTTAACTGACTTTATACATTTTTACAAAAAGCGCTTCGCTTGTTTTCGTAGCTTTAGGGAGGGTTGCATAACATCAGTATTTAACATATTTCTTAAGAGAGATTTGTTATTATTCCGCATTATATTTACGAGGTGAAATCATGGTAGTCCATATTGTAATGTTTAAATTTAAAGAAGAAAATAAGGCACTCAACCTTGCAAAAGTTAAACATAAACTCGAAAAACTTGAAGAGTTGATTGAGGTTTTGAGAAGTATGGAAGTAGGTATTAATTTTACAGACTCTCCAAGAGCCTATGATATGTCACTGTATAGTACCTTTGAAACGCGTGGGGATTTGAAAATCTATGCCGAACATGAAGAACATCTCAAAGTAGTTGAACTTATAAAAGAGGTGACAGTAGAGTCCAAAGTCGTTGATTATATTCTTGAATAGTAGATATTTTGACGAATAAATATTTTAAAAAATAGACTTAAATCGTCATATTAGTTTTCTAGTTGTAGAGTTTATTGTTTGATATTTTGCTACTATTGAGAAAAATTAAAGGAGTTTGTGATGAGTGAGCCAAGATTAGAAGATATTGAAGATTATAATACCTTAAAAGGTGAAAAGAAAAAGATTGTTTTAGCGGTAATTTTAGCAGGTTTGATTATGGGTGTGATTTATGTAGTTGCATTTAAGGTATTTGATAACAAAGAGGAAGCACTTCCCGTAGAAAAATCTCTCAATAAAATCCCTATGAAGTAAGGTTGCGTTTATGTTGATGAGCATTGTTGGCGTTTATACACTTTATGTTTTGATTTCCATCTACACGAGTGTCATGCAGATAGGTTTTGTCAACCAGGCGAAAAGAAAAAGTGCTGTTTTACTGACGCAAAATGATTATCTAAAAGCAGGTAACTATGCTGTTGCCAAAGAAAAACTCTCCATTATAAACTCCTTTGTAGATTATCTGCTTTTTGTAGCATGGATAGGCTTTGGGATATCTTTTCTTGAGCAGAACCTCTTTTTCCAAGATACTACCATCATGAATATAGCAATTGTTATGGGATTTTTACTTATTAACTCTCTTGTCTCTTTGCCGTTTGCATACTATCAAAAATTTGTGCTTGACAAAGAGTATGGCTTCAACAAGTCGACAATGGCTCTTTTTGTGAAAGATACGCTCATTGCTTTTGTGATGACAATCGTGTTGGGTTCTTTAGTTATTTGGGGCATTTACGCCATTATCACAAACTTTGCTTTGTGGTGGTTATGGAGTTTTGTTTTCATATTTGCAATCGTAATTCTCATTAATATGCTTTATCCGACTTTTAGAGCGATGTTTTTTGATAAATTGACACCGCTTCAAGATGCAACGCTTGATGAAGAGATAAAAAATCTTATGCAAAAAACAGGTTTCGTAAGCTCTGGTGTTTTCATTAGTGATGCTAGTAAACGCGACGCAAGACTCAATGCTTATTTTGGCGGTTTTGGACGCGCAAAACGTGTTGTTTTGTTTGACACACTTTTAGAAAAATTGACAACCAAAGAACTTTTAGCAGTTTTAGGTCATGAGCTTGGACACTTTGCACATGGAGATATTTATAAAAATATAGCGATGGTCGGAGTCATGTTATTTGCGATGTTTGCACTTTTTGGCAACTTGCCAGAGTCACTTTTTTTAGAATTAGGTATGAGCCAAACACCATACCTGACTATGATACTTCTTATGCTTTTTATGCCTGTCCTTGGCTTTATTATGATGCCGATTATGGGTATTGTAAGCCGTCATAACGAATATGCGGCAGATAAAATGGGAAGCGAACTCGGAGGAGCGGCAGGCTCAATAGAACTTGCAAACGCACTGCAAAAATTGGTGACTGAGAACAAAAGTTTCCCGCTTTCTCATCCGCTTTACATCTTTTTTCATTACACGCATCCGCCTGTTTTGGAGCGTTTGAAAGAACTTGGCGTGAACGTCGGCAATGTTGATGAGAGTTCTTTAGAGGGTAAATGCGAAGCCAATATTTAGTCAAAGACCTCTTACGTGAGATAAGTAACACTTTAAGTCCGCATATTCCAAGAGCATCAAGAGAAGCCCAGCTTCTTTTGATGGCACATCTTGAATGTGATGAGCTTTGGCTTATTACAAATCAAAACACACTTATAGAAAATCTTGAAGAACTTTTTGTTTGGGTAGAGAGACGTGTAAAAAATGAGCCTTTTGAGTACATTACAAAGAAGGTGAGTTTTTACAGCGAAGAGTTTTTCATCGCACCAGGCGCTTTGATTCCCCGTCCTGAAACGGAAATGCTTATAGACGAAGTACTCAAAAGAGTTCCCGACAAAAACGCAGTACTTACTTTTGCTGAAGTCGGTGTGGGAAGCGGCATTATTTCTATTATGCTTGCCCTTCATTTGCCAAACGCAAGGTTTATTGCCGTAGATATTTCAGAGGCGGCACTTGCAATCGCAAAGATAAATATCGAAAAATTTAAACTTCAAGAGAGAATAGAGCTGCGTTTAGGTTCGCTTTTAAAACCTGTAACTGAGGCAATAGACTATCTTGTCTCAAACCCTCCTTACATAGCAAATGACGTCTTACTCGAATCAAATCTATCTTATGAGCCACAAAATGCACTCTTTGGTGGAAACAGCGGCGATGAGATAATTCAAGAGCTTCTTAACGAGGTATTAAAACGCAATATTAACTTTTTTACGTGTGAGATGGGTTATGACCAAAAAGATAAAATAACACACTATTTAGAAGATAAAAAATATGAAGCGCTAGAGTTCTATAAAGATTACAGTGATTTTGATAGAGGCTTTAGCCTAAGGGTAACAAAGTGAAAAAAAGTATATATGTAGATTTTGGTTATTTGGTAATGCTTGCGGCTACTTTTGGTGGCGTAATGGTTTTAGGCGCGCTAGTCGCTCCAGTTGTTTTTCACACTGATAAAATTCTCAGCAGTATGCTACTAGATCATTATAATGCTGGTATCATCATGGGTGAGATATTTTATAGATTTTCTTACTGGCTTTATGTGGTAGCTATAAGTGTTTTAATCTATGAAGCGGCTTCATATAAAAGTGGACAACGCGATGCTGTTGCGTTTGCATCAAGTGTTATTGTAGCTTTTGCATCATTGCTTTTTAGTGGTGTTTATGCACCTCAGATATTAGCGATGCAGGCGCTAGGAGTTGAAGCGACACAAAGTGACACATTTGAAAATATACATAAAGCAAGTGAGATTGATTTTAAGATTCTTGCTATTGCACTGCTTGTGCTTTTTATTCGAAGATTAATGCTTTTACGTACTGCTTAGTTTGGAACTTTTTCTATATTTAAACTCTAATAGACTATAATCCAAATACGTAATAAATAAAGGAAATGAATGTTTAAGAGAGATATATTTATTTTTATAGTAAATTTTATTTTTCTTCTTCATCTAAACGCAGACGCTTTAGAAAATCCCAATGCTACAAATCAAGCTCTCAAAGATAAAAAATTCTATTCTATGGGTAAAAAAGTGTTTGAAAAAAATTGTCCGCAAGATATGACGCTGGATGCATATGCAACAATGCAAGAGTTGCAAATTGCTCTTAAAGAGAAGTGTCAACCTCTTAAAACGCAGCATTTTGAAGCGCTTTGTCTTTATGTTTGGGATGTTAAAAAAAGTTCAAATAAAGAAGTCTCTCACTCTCATATCACAGTAACTCAAGATGAAAAATGTCCCGTGTGCGGTATGTTTACGTACAAATATCCAAGATGGGCGGCACAGATTTTTTATATGGAGAATACTCAGGAAAAACACTACTCGTTTGATGGTGTAAAAGATTTACTTAAGTTTTATTTTAATCCTCAAGGCTGGGGAAACTACGCCATCAAAGATAAAAGTGAGATAGCAAAAATTTTAGTAAGCGATTATTATTCCCAAAGAGCGATTGATGCCAAAAAAGCTTATTATGTTTTAGGCAGTGATGCGTATGGGCCTATGGGAAATGAGCTTATTCCTTTTGAAAATGAAGCAGATGCAAAAACTTTTTTCAAAGATCACAAAGGCAGTAAAATTACGCAATTTGAAAATATAACAGAAGAAGAAGTATATAAACTTGATGAATAAATTGAGGAATTATACAAAAAAAGTATGGAGTGCTTTTTACGTTTTTTGTGCACTTTTTGTGATGATTGGTGCAGAGTTGGGCTATATATATAGTACGCAAATCCATCATGAGCAGCTACTCGACAAAAAGCTTGCTTTTGTAAAACTCTCAGGACTTCCCGACCTTGCCATCTCCACTGAAGCTTCGTATGTCAGACATAGAAGTTTGAGCACGATTTCTTCTATTTACAAAGATGATGGAGGTTTATTGGAATATTTTCCCTCTACTTATGCCATTTCACATTCACATATTTTACAAACAAACGCAGCAGGAAACAAAAATGAAAAATAAAACATGGCTGCAGGGTGCTCTTAATATCTACTTGATAGAGTATGCGCTCAGTGCGATTTTGCGACAAAAATATAAAAACTTTTTTATTTTGAGTATTTTTACCTTTTTGACCTTTCTTTTGGCATCGGTATTTTTTATAACTAACTCCATAAAGTATGAACTAGCGAGCACTCTTGAAGCACTTCCTCAAATCATAGTGCAAAAAATTAAAGCAGGAAGACAAGACGACATTGATGTTAGTGCTCTAGACGAGATACTCTCCATAGCAGGCGTGAGTGATGCAGTTGCAAGAGTGTGGGGTTATTACTATTTCCAAAACGCAGGAGTGAATTTTACGCTTATGGGAGTCGATGAATATGAAAATCAGTATAAAAACTCTCTTGAAAAAATAGTGCAAAAATTTGACTTTAACAATGAAGAGAATATTCCTTCGATGATAGTCGGGCAGGGGGTTAAAGAGAATATGTTGCGTAATTATTATAAGCAGTATTTCAATTTTATCAAGTCTGACGGAACTCTCAAAAAAGTTAATATTGCCGGAGTATTTGACGGGGATACCCAGCTCGAATCTAACGATATGATAGTTATGTCAAAAGACGAGGTAAGAGAAATATTTGATATACAGCAGACAAAAGCAACGGATATAATTGTCAAAGTTGCTAATCCTGAGGAGATAAACACGATTGCTTCAAAAATAAGGCTCATGTATCCTGAGTGCAGAGTGATTACTAACCAAGACTTACAAGTAAGTTATCAAAATATTTTTGATTATAAAAGTGGAATATTTTTAGCACTTTTTATTGTGTGCTTATTCACTTTTTTTATGATTGTGTATGACAAAGCAAGTGGACTCAGCAGCGAGGAAAAAAGAGAAATAGGCATTCTTAAAGCCATAGGCTGGCGGGTTGATGATGTTCTTAAAGAAAAATTTTATGAATCTTTTATCCTTTCATTTTTTGCCTATGTGTTAGGAATAGGATTTGCATTTGCGTTTGTTTATATTTTTCAAGCACCGCTTTTAAGAAATATCTTTATCGGTTATTCTGAGCTTAAAACAAGTTTTGAACTTCCCTTTGTTTTTGACACGCAGACGCTCTTTTTAGTCTTCTTTTTGAGTGTTCCTATTTATGTGGCGGCAACTATTTTGCCATCGTGGAAGGTAGCTACACTTGAAGCAGACGAGGTAATACGCTAATGATAGAATTAAAAGACGTAACAAAAATATATGAAGTCAATAAAAATGAGAGTGTAAGAGCGCTCTCTGAGATAAATTTGAAAATTAAAGAGGGTGAACTCGTCATTTTAAAAGGCTCAAGCGGAAGCGGAAAAAGCACGATACTCTCACTTATAGCCGCTCTGAGTAAACCTACAAGCGGTGAAGTTTTGGTAGATACAAAAAAAATATCCAAACTCCCCGATAATTTTTCCTCAGAGTACAGAAGGGACAACATCGGTTTTGTATTTCAAAAATACAATCTCATACCTAACCTCAGTGTCAAAGAAAATATTTTACTTCCTTTGGTGCCCTTAAACCTCGATGCGCAAAGTATGCACCAAATGTCAGAGTCGGTGATGCAGCGTTTTCATATAGAACACAAACAAGATGTCCTCGTTCGCAACCTCTCAGGCGGAGAACAGCAACGCGCCGCAATAGCGCGCGCAAACATCAACAATCCTAAAATCATCTTAGCGGATGAGCCGACGGCAAATCTCGATGAGAAGCTTTCTCTTCATTTTATAGAGATGCTCAGAGAGCTTAAAGCTAGCAATAAAACTATTGTAATAGCTACGCATGACCCGCTTTTTTTTGGTCTTGATTTTGTTGATCGTGAGATACAAGTTCATAATGGAAGTTTAGTTTTATGATTTTGACTCCTGAAGTTTTAACTCTCTTCATTCTGAACATACTTTTTGCTTTTTTTGCGATAATCGCCTTTGTTTTGAGCGTGAAAATATTTTTGCAGTGGGATTTAAACGCGACGACACAAAGGCAGTATATTTTAGAAAAGCAGAGTTTTTTAGCAGCTACGATTATCAAATATATTTTTGCCATCAAAGTGCCGCTTTTTCTCTTTTTTATTTTTACGCTTGACAAAATATCTCATGTTCTCACGGGTGCAATGTGCGCGGCTGGAGTGGTCGATGCGACGCAGTACGGAACCTATCTTCTCATTCTTAAAGTGATAAATCTTTATATATTTGCTTACTGGCTCATGCTCCATCGTGCAGATATGAAAGATGAAAACCAGCCCTATACAAAAAGAAAATTTGGTTTGTTTATAGCTGCGTTTTTTCTTTTTATGGCCGAAGTAATTATTGAAGGTATCATGTTTGGCGCCATAGATGTGGACAAAATGGTAAGCTGTTGCGGAAGTTTGTACTCAAGTTCGGCGACCTCTTACGTTTCAAATATTTTTCGCATAGATACTGAGGTTTTGTTGGTTTTGTTTTATGGAAATTTTCTGCTCATGGGGCTCTTTTATCTTTTAAAAAATAGGTATCTTTTTGCTCTGAGTAACCTCTCTTTTATTGTGAGCGGCGTTATAACGCTCATAGCATTTTTTGGTATGTATATTTATCAGCTCCCTACACATCACTGTCCTTTTTGTTTTTTGCAAAATGATTACTATTATGTCGGTTATCTGATATATTTTCTACTTTTTATAGGCACTTTTAGCGGTATTGGCGCAGGTCTTTTACCTGGATCAAACACAAGTCGGAACAAAAGTTATAAAATCTCACTTTTGTTTAATGGGCTTTATGTTTTGCTGCTGAGTTTGTACCCGCTGCTTTTTTATGTAAAAAACGGAGTGTGGTTATGAAAAAAAATTTAATTTTTACACAATGGAGTTTTCGATGAAGTCTTATAAAATTTTACTTTCTTGTTTAGTCTTGGGTTCACTTTTTAGCGGTTGTGAACGTAAATCTGTCTCTGATGTTGCAGAAGTTCATTGGGACAGAGATATGTGTGCCCGCTGCGTTATGGTTGTCAGTGATAGAAAAAATACCGTGCAGGTAAGAGAACCGCAAAGCGGTAAAACATATATGTTTGATGACATAGGTTGTATGGCGCTTTGGTTTGAAGATGAAAAAATTGCGTGGAAAGATGGTGCGGTTATATGGATTACAGATGTTAGCAACGGCGAATGGATAAACGCAAGAACTGCGTTTTATGACACACAAAACATCACTCCAATGGCCTATGGTTTTAGTGCGCATAAAACAAAAGAGAGCATCAAAGAGGGTGAAGAGATTGTTGATTTTAACGAAGTAGTAAGAAGAGTTATAAAAATAGGCAAGTAAAAGATATTCTAAGAATATCTTTTAATAAAACTTATGAATCTCTTCCATTATGTCTTTGAATTCTATCTCTTCACCTTTGGATTTTAAAAACGCAACAAGAAATTTTTCACTCTCTTCTACGCCTGCGTTTTTCTCTATCTCTAAAAGTCTTGCGTATAAGTCAGAAATAACGGCTATGACATGTTTTGAGATGGCTTTTCTTGAGGCGGTATAGCCTATTATTTTTTGGTTGTCTGCGTCTTTTCTTGACTCAAACTCTGTAAATATCCAGTAGTATCTGCCGTCTTTTGCAAGGTTTTTGACAACTGCGTTTATATTTTTTCCTTGCGATATGGTCTGCCACAAGAGTTTAAATACAACCTTCGGCATATCTGGATGGCGTATAACACTGTGCGGTTTACCTATGAGTTCTTCTTTAGAATAGCCACAAATTTCTATAAAATAATCATTGCAAAAAGTAATTTTTCCTTTGTCATCAGTTTCACTTACTATGTATCTTTTAGGGTCTAAAACTATCTCTTCGTTGCGTGGAGTCGGCTTACTCATGGTTTTATATCCTCCCGTTTAATAATCTTATAAGTGCATCGCTTACTTCTTGAAAACTAAAAATTCTTTTTCCGTTATGTTCATTGGAAAATTTTTGTGCTTCTTTATAGGATTCAAAGGGGATGAGATCATCACCTCCTGGTGAGGTTACATTTGTTCCATAAACAAAAAAGGAGCTTTTTGCTTTGATGATTTGCATATTTGAAAAATCCGTCACGAGTATTTGTTTAAAATCTTTTTCGCTTTTTACTCCAAGATCAAACCATTTACCTGGAAGAAAATAAAATTCAAACATCGCTTTTGGGCTTGAAAAATAGATCTCTTTTCCATTGCTAAGTTCTACTTTTGAGACCCATTTCGGCTCTTTGTAAACTTTTAAATTGCGAACCAAACAAGTTGTTTCCTTTGTAAACTCCATACTAAAACCAAACATAAGACTTGATGCTATAAGCATCCCTAAAATTATTTTCTTCATCATCACTCCTTTTATACTAAATCTTTATTTTTGAAAATTTTAAAACCTAAAAATGCGAAAATCAATCCTACGCCAAGGGGATAAGCAATGGATATAAAAACGAAAACACCCTGACTCATGGAGTCAAGAATATAAAACGCAACAGGTCCCATGACTGTAAGTTCTGGGTCAAAAAGTGAGATGGCTGCAACTCTGAAAATTTCCATAGGGTTGAGCATAGCTATAATGAGAATAAGTTCTTCATTAAATCTTTGTTGCATCATCAAAGATATAAGGGCAATGTCAATAAACGCAAGTAATACAATCCATACAAAAAACGCAATGCCAAGTGCCACTTCTGAAGATTTTACAAAGGAAGAGATGAAAAAGGCGATGCCTAAAAATGCGCTTGAGAGAGCAAACAAAAGACCCGTATATAAAAAGAAGATATTCCACGGAATCAAAGCTCCTTTTACTGCGCCATAAACAATCGCAACAACCATAGCAAAAAGGACAGGCAGATAAACAGTGATAAATCTACCGATAATTTTCCCCCAGTAGTATTGTTTAAGTGATATTGGAAAAGAGAGCATATACTCTAAGATATGATTGTCTCTGTCTCCAGAGATAGACCTTACGGTTGTTATGAGTATGAAAATAGGCAAAATGACGATGGTTATTTGAATATACATCAAAAGAAGTCTGCTCAAACCACTAAAACCCATCACCTGAGATTCGGTCACTCCTGCTATAAAAAAGAGCGCTATAAGACCGC
>Ga0154590_1001_pt1 | contig 25426 bp, 27 predicted proteins | sample RifGroF2_FD_116019 | JGI IMG/M metagenome (GOLD analysis project Ga0154590, IMG submission 116019) | Sulfurimonas sp. GWF2_37_8 | reverse complement strand
AACCTATCGCATCATGAGTGGCGTGGCAATACTTAATCAAGAAGATACAAACGCAACACAAAAGCTTAAATAAGTGCAACGCCTTTGGCAAAGTTCATTGTCACACAGTGGAGTGAACCGTGTTGGCGGATAAGTACGCGACAGTCGATGGCTACGATATCTCTCTCTGGGAAAGTCTCTCTAAAGATTGTAAGTGCTTCTTCATCCTCTTTGACTCCATATACAGGCACTAAAACAGCTCCATTGACGAAAAGAAAGTTTGCATAAGTCGCTGGAAGTCTCTCTCCTTCAAAATAAACAGGCGAACTCATCGGCAAAGCGATAAGTTTAAAGCCATGTTCTTTGGAGATCGCTTCAAGCTCTTTTTGCATCAAACGCAACTCTTCATAATGTTCATCATCGGTATCGTCGCATTTTATATACATGATGGCATCTTTTGCTATGATACGCGCGAGTGTGTCGATATGTGAATCAGTATCATCACCTGCGAGATAACCGTGGTTGAGGTAAAGTATTTTAGAAGCTCCAAATGCCTCTTTGAGGATGGCGTTTGTCTCTTCAATGCTAAGATTTGTATTTCTATTTGGATTGAGCATACACTCTGAAGTGGTGAGGATGATACCTGCACCATCACTCTCAACTGCGCCGCCCTCAAGGATAATATCGATTGTTTTGAGATGTTTTGAGTAGTTTTTTGCTATGGCGCAACTCATGGCGTTGTCTTTTCGTGCTTCAAATTTTGAACCCCAACCCGTAAATGTAAAATCCAGAAGTTCTATATCATCGCCATTTTGCACGCACAAAGCGGAGCAGTCTCTAGCCCAAGAGTCGTTGGTTATTTGTTCTACGAGATAGAGGTTTTCATGCATCTCAAATCTGCTCTCAACACGGTAGAGGTCATCGCAAATAACAAGGCACTTTTGGTATTTGATGATTGCGTTGATGATATTTGTAAAATTTTCCTCCGCTTCTTTGAGATACTCCGACCAGTCACTCTCCTTTGGAGGGAAGATAATCTGGGTAAAACTTTGTGCTTCAAACTCGGCGATTAATCTTTTCATAGTGTATAATTCCTTTATGGCTTCAATAATTTTAAATAAAAATAACTTTTTTAACAATCTCGATATTATCGCAAAACATACCAAAGCAAAAGATAAAATTGCTCTGGTTTTAAAAGACAACGCCTACGGTCACGGGGTCGTTGAAATGGCAACAATGGCTCAGGAATATGGCATTAAAAAGTGTATCGTGCAAACAGAAAAAGAGGCACTTTTGATAGAATCTTTTTTTGAATACATATTAGTTTTGGCAGATTTTCCAAGTGTCATGAGCGATAAAATCCACTACACTATCAACGACTTATATACTATCCATAACTTTCCAGCAGGCACAAAAGTAGAACTCAAAGTAGATACAGGTATGCATAGAAACGGTGTCAAAAGTGATGCGCTTTATACTGCGTTTGCAAGGATAAAGGAACAGGGGCTTATTTTGGGCGCTGTTTTTACCCACCATAGAAGTGCAGATGAACTCACAAGTGAATGGTTTTGGCAAAAAGAAAATTTTAAAAAAGTTAAAACGCAAACACGTGAACTAGCAGAGATTTTTGGTTTTACTCCACTGCGTTTTCACTCATGCAACTCCGCCGCACTTTTTCGTGAGAGCGCGTTTGATGAAGATATGGCACGTGTCGGTATCGCGGCTTATGGTTGTATGGATCTTCCAGCGGCTTTGGCAGTAAAAGGATTGAGACCTGTTTTATCTTTAAAGGCTTTAAAAATATCGAGTCGTTTTTTGAAAAAATGTGAGCGCGTAGGATATGGTGGAACATACGAGATAACAGAGGATTGTGTTGTGAGTAACTACAATTTTGGGTATGGAGACGGTTTTTTGAGAACGCTTTCAAATAATTACAAAACGCAGCAAAACATCCCACTTATCGGGCGGATATCAATGGATAACAGCTCTTTTGTCTCTGAAGATGAGGAGTTGCTTATCTTTGAGAACGCTTCATATGTAGCTGCGTTTGCAGGAACTATAAGTTATGAAATCCTCACATCACTCAAGAGTGAACTCAAACGCGAGATAGTTTAAGAGTTCGTTTTGATGATGGCGTTTACAAATATCACGCCATCAACTCCTAAAATAGCCAACTCTTCTATCTCTTCCTCTTTTTCTATAAGCACAAGAATTTTCATATCAAAGAGATAGTTTTCAGCGATATCTTGTGCTGTTTTTGCCATCTTTGGCAGAAGTATCGCATACTTCGCACCTAAGTTTGAAGCGTATATAAGCTCAGTCACATTTGTTAAACGCAGTGCAAATGTGACTGCGTTTGATTTTACATGAGTGATGATATCAAGGTTCTCTTCGTTAAATTCAAAACAGACGATAGAAGAGGGTGGAGTGCGTTGAATGCAGTCGATATTGCTGATATGGTAGAAGTTCTCACTTGGAATAAATCTGTGTCCAAAGAGTATCATGAAACTTTCTCCAAACACTCTTTTGAGCAGTAGTATTTTCCGTTGCTGAGAATCGAATCATCAAGTTGGCTGTAAACAGCGCAAGTAGCACACTCTACCATATCACTGCCATCGAGTTCTTCTTTTGTATCTTTGAAAATACGAGGCTTTTTTTTAAAAAAAACAAAGTAGATAGCGGCAATAATCCCGACTATTAGAATGAGTTTGAGTATCATAGTGTGCCTCCTTGCAAAAGTAGATAGTGTCTGTTTTTGGTTTGAATGATTTGGTGTTTTATATTTGCATCGACTTCATCAAAAACTTTTTCGCCTTTGTAAAAAAGAAGTTGAGAGTTTGCATCTCTGAAGTTTTGACTAAGTTTGAGAAGCATTTTTGTATCTGTTACGGCTCTTGAGGTTATGAGATCAAAGATTTGTGGTTGCATATCTTCAACTCTTTTTTTGACGACGGTAACATTTTTAAGTTTGAGATCTGCTTTGATAAACTGTAAAAAACTTGCACGTTTAGCAAGAGGTTCAACAAGCGTTACTTGCGTTTGAGGTAGTGCAAAAGCCAAAATCATCCCAGGAAATCCAGCACCTGTACCGATGTCCATTAGTGAAGCAACTTTAGGCAAAAAACTTACAGGAAAAACTGCATCATAGATAAATTCGTCCATTGTTTTCTGGTCTTTGGCACCTGTAAGATTGTGGATTTTATTCCATTTAAAGAGGTGCTCTTTATATCTTTGCACGTTTTTAAAAAAATCATCTGGAAGCGTAAGATTATCATTTTGTATAGTAGTTTTTAAGTCCAATAAAACATCCTTTAAAAAAGATATTTTATCTGAATCTCTCTAAAATTAAAAGTTCTCTGGGAACTCAAGAAAACATTTTTTTCATTCCACTGAAAAAGATTTTGACGATACCTTTGTTTTCTACAAGTTCATCAACAAAAGCATCGTATGTCGTTTTGTTAGACTCTAAAAATTCGCGTAAAAATTTCTCACTTGCTTCCATACCACCGATTTTTTCTATCTCTAAAAGTTGTTTATAAATCGGAGCCATGGTGTCTATAGCTTTTTGTGGCGCAGCTTTTCTAAACGCTGTATGAGATATTATTTCATTTGTAATTGGGTCTATTTTTGGTTCAAATTCTGTTACTACCCAATAATAGTCTCCATTTTTTGCCATGTTTTTTACCACAGCCAAAATATTTTGACCTTTGCTGATTCTGTCCCACATCATCTTAAAGACAACTTTTGGCATATCGGGATGTCGTACAAGAGAGTGAGGCTGACCGATGAGTTCACCGATAGAGTAACCTGAAATCTCTATAAAATAATCATTGCTATAAGTAATGATACCTTTTGAATCAGTTTTAGAAACTATATAGCGTTTTGCGCTTAGTTTTATTTCATTGTTTGTTGGGGTTGGATGTCTCAAATAAAATCCTTTTAAGGGTTTTGAAAGCTTTAATTATATATTTATTTAACTTATATAATACTATAATCCTCTCATAAGTATTTAAGGGTATCCTTAAAATAGTATTTGGAAAATAACAAAGGGAATATAAAGATGGATAAAGCTCAAAGTTTAGAAGCCATACAAAATGCCAGAAGAGCACATGAGCTACAGATGAAAAAAATTGTAGCTGTTATTAATGGTGAAAAAGTTGATAATCCAACCGCGGTGAACAAAACGCAGTGTGATTTTGGTAAATGGTTTTATGCTGAAGATGGTCGTTTGCCAAAATTATTGGGAGCACTTTTTTATAATGAACTTGAAGGGTTACATGCAAAATGGCATATAGAGTATGTGCGCTTATTTGAAATATTTTTTCAAAATAAAAAACAAGGATTTTTGTCTAAAGTTCTTGGAACAAATAAAGTGAGCGACATGGATCTTGATCGTGCAAAACTTTACTACAGTGAGCTTGAAGCCACTACAAATGAGCTGCTCAAAGCTCTCGGTGTCTCTGAGAGACGTCTCGGAGCTTTAAGCGAATCTTTATTTATCTAAATTTATTTTTTTAAAGTAGAAGAAGTATCTCTTCCGCAGGCATAGGAATAGCATAAAAATATCCTTGGATAGTATCACATCCGTGTTGTGCCAAAAAGTCTCTTTGTCCCTGCGTTTCAACACCTTCTGCAATAAGTTTGAGATTGAGACTTTTACCAAGTGCGATGATTGCTTTTGTGATAGCCGCATCTTCCTCATCATCTGGTAAATCTTTGACAAAAGATCTGTCTATTTTAAGTTTATTAAGTGGCATTTTTTTGAGATATGCCAAAGAAGAGTAGCCTGTTCCAAAATCATCAATAGCAAGTTCTACGCCGATTTCACTAATCTTTTTGAGTTTTTCTATAGAAGCATCAGGATTGTTCATCACTTGTCCTTCGGTTACTTCAAGCTCAAGCCACTCAGGCTTAAACCCAATACCATGCATCGTCTCTAGGAGCATCTCTATAAAGTATTTCTCACTCAGTTGTTTCATCGCGAGATTTAAAGAAAGAACTCCTGGATTAAGCCCCTGCGAGTACCAGAGGGCAAACTGTTTCATAGCCAATTTCATAACAATCTGATCTATTTCGACAATAAGCCCGCTCTCTTCGGCTATAGGAATAAACTTTGAGGGAGCAACGAGACCAAGTGAAGGATGTTTCCAGCGGATGAGTGCTTCCATGCCTATGATAGCATTTTGTGAGATATTGTACTGTGGCTGATAATAGACGACAAACTGTTGCTCTTTGATGGCCATACGCAGACTGCTTTCCATGACAACGCGTTCAAAAGCAAGCGCCGTCATATTTGAAGAGTAAAATTGGAAGTTGTCTCTGCCTTCATCTTTGGCTTTATACATTGCCGTATCTGCATATTTGATGAGGTCATGGGAGCTCAGAGCATCTTGAGGATAGAGACTAATACCTATACTTGAGGATATATAAAGAGTATGTCCATCAACTTCCATTGGTTCTTTGATAGCTAAAATGATTTTTTGGCATATTGTCGCAATATCTTGAAGGGTTTTAATCTCTTTGAGTATAATAGTAAATTCATCCCCACCCAAACGCGCTAAAGTATCCTCTTCACGAAGGTTGTTCTTAAATCTTTTTGAAGCTTCTACAAGCACTTCATCTCCAACGTGATGGCCTAAAGAGTCATTGATCTTTTTAAACTGATCGAGATCTATAAACAAAAGAGCAAAAGCTTTTGTATTTCTTTTTGCTGAGATGATAGCTTGCGCAAGTCTATCTTTAAAAAGTGTTCTGTTTGGAAGGTCTGTAAGTGTATCGTGATGTGCTTGATGATATAGTTGTAAGCTTTGGCGTTGTAGTTGTCTCTCTGCTTCTATGCTTTTGGAAATGTCTGTGTCAAATATAACATAAGCATTAACTCCATTGTATTTGAGTTTATGGATATAGGATTGGACATGATACAAAGAACCGTCTTTTCTTTTATGTTCACTGCGATTAAGAACATGCCCATTGCTTAGTAGTTCTTTTTTGAGTTTAGAGACTTTTTCTTTTAAAAGGTAAGGATTTATATCATAAATATTCATAGATAAAAATTCATCAAAACTGTATCCGAGTGCAGCACAGGCCCCTTTGTTGGCATAGAGATATTGAAATGTTTCAAGATTGACGATGTAGATTTCATTGGATGAGTATTCAATAAGTTGGGCTAGTTCATCTGAGTGTTCTTGAATGATTTTAAGTTGAGTGATATCTTGAGTAGTACCAATAATTTTGAGTGGATTTTTGTCATCATCATAGATAACTTGACCATTGATGATGACATGAGCTACTTCTCCATTACATCTTTGTATTCTACATTGAAATGAGGTCACACTCCCATTTTTGATTGCGTTTTGTAAAGCTATCTGGGCGCTTTGCAAATCCTCAGGTAAAACATGTGAGAAAAAAAGCACTAAATCTGGTTCAACAGAGAGCTCTTCCGCGTATATTTTATACGTTTGTTTAGACCAAAGAGTTGCATTTGTTTTAAGGTCTATCTCCCAACTTCCAAGATTTGAAAGCTCTTCAAACTGACGCATACTATTTTCTCTTGCTTCTAACTTTTTGATTGCTAAAGCGAGACTTTCACTTAAAAGTTCATTTGGCATTTGCAGTGTTCCATACATTTAAAAGAGATGACCCATTTCGTCTTTTTTTACAGAGATATATTCTTTGTTATATTGGTTGGGCTTCATGATGATAGGAAGTCTCTCCACAATTTCTACATCGCTTATAGAATTAAGTTTGTCAGGATTGTTTGTGAGCAGTTTTATTTTATAGATGCCGAAATGATGCAAAATAAAAGTGACAATCTCATAAGTCCGCTCATCTGCCGCAAATCCTAGTTGATGATTTGCTTCTATAGTGTTATAACCTTTATCTTGGAGAGCATAAGCATTTATCTTGTTGAAAAGCCCTATATTTCGACCTTCCTGTCGTAAATAAATAACCATTCCTTCTGTTTGTGCGGCAAGCGTGAGCGCATATTCTAGCTGGTCTCTACAGTCACACTTGAGACTGCCGATAGCATCACCTGTCAAACACTCAGAGTGAACTCTTACGATAGGCGTATCGGTTGTGATTTTTGTATAAATAACAAGATGCTCTTTATCGCCTTCTTTAAAAGCTTTGACTTTAAATGTGCCAAATCTTGACGGGAGATTGGCTTCTTGGGAAATTTTTATATTCATTAATTTAATCTTTAAAACGGTAAAATATTTTTCAAAAAAAATTATTATAGCGAAAAAAGGTATATAAATGTTTCAAAGATTTCGTAGAACCCGTTTGAATAAACATCTCCGCGCTTTAGTCCGTGAGACAAGTGTAAGCGTCAATGATTTTATTTATCCGCTTTTTGTACGCAGTGGAAGTGGTATCAAAACAGAAGTAGCTTCTATGCCAGGTGTCTATCAGATGAGTATAGATGAGATTTTAAAAGAGTGTGAGACACTTAAAAAATTAGGACTTTACTCTATCATACTTTTTGGAATCCCCGATGTCAAAGACTCCATAGGCTCTGACGCGCTATGTGAGCATGGCATTATCGCTTCATCGGTGCGTGCTATCAAAGAGACGCATCCAGAGATGTTTGTAGTCACGGATCTTTGTTTTTGTGAATATACGGATCATGGACATTGTGGCATCTTAAATCATGAAACCGTAAACAATGATGCAACCCTTGAGATATCTGCACAGCAGGCGATAGTTCATGCTAAAGCAGGAGCGGATATGATAGCACCTTCAGGAATGATGGATGGAATTATTGAGGCACTTCGTAGCGCTTTAGATAACTCAGGATTTGAAAATTTGCCTATCATGAGCTATTCGACAAAATTTGCTTCAGGATATTATGGTCCGTTTCGTGATGTGGCAGAATCAACTCCAAGTTTTGGAGATCGTGCTTCTTACCAGATGGATCCTGCTAACCGCCGTGAAGCAATAGCAGAGAGTATCGAAGATGAAGCTCAAGGTGCAGATATTCTGATGGTAAAACCAGCACTTGCTTATCTTGATATCGTGCGTGAGATAAAAGATGCCACTTCTCTTCCTATGGCGGTTTATAATGTAAGTGGAGAGTATGCAATACTCAAACTTGCAGGCAAACATGAACTGATAGACTACAATAGAGTTGTAATGGAGACAATGATTGCGTTTAAGCGCGCTGGAGCGGACATTATCATCTCATACCACGCAAAAGAAGTTGCACTTATGTTGCAAAATGTGTAGTTTTTGTTAAATTAAAGAAAACTATAATAAAATACATAACTTTATAATTTTAGGAAAAAAGTTGAGACATTTTTTAACACTAAGAGACTACACAAAAGAAGAGATTTTAGAGATTATTGATATTGCCCTGCAAATCAAAAAAGATTTAAAAGCTGGTATTTATAATGAAGAACTCAAAAATAAAACGCTTGCGATGATATTTGAAAAAAGTTCAACACGCACAAGAGTAAGTTTTGAGACGGGAATGTTTCAACTTGGAGGTCACGCACTTTTTTTATCCAACCGTGATATCCATTTGGGTCGTGGAGAACCAGTCAAAGATACGGCACGTGTTATTTCTAGCATGTGTAACATGGTTATGATCCGTACATTTGAGCATTCAATGATAGAAGAGTTTGCAAAATACTCAAAAGTACCGGTCATTAATGGACTTACAGATTCATATCATCCTGTACAGCTTTTGGCTGATTATATGACGATGGTTGAGTACGGTGTGCATGAAAACGCAGTTGTTGCTTATGTCGGTGATGGAAACAATATGACACACTCTTGGATGATGCTCGCTGCAAAACTAGGGTTTGAACTGCGTATCGCAACACCGAAAGGTTATGAGGTTGATGGAGTTGTTTTGCAGGATGCTTTGAGATTTGCTAAAGAGAGCGGCGCTGTTATCAAAGTCACAAATGATCCAAAAGAAGCCATTCATGGTGCTACAATAGTTACTACGGATACTTGGGCATCTATGGGTCAAGAAGATGAAAAAGAGGAAAGAATCCAAGCATTTAAAGGTTATATGGTTGACAGTCTTATGATGTGCCTTGCAAAAAAAGATGCGAAATTTCTTCATTGTCTCCCAGCATATAGAGGGCAGGAGGTTTCAGCGGAAGTTTTGGAAGCCCATGCTGAGATAGTTTTTAATGAAGCAGAAAACAGATTACACGCACAAAAAGGTCTGATGGTGTGGTTGGAAAAACAAAGGAGAGGTTTATGAAATTTATCGTACTTATCTTATTTATTTGGAGTGCTCTCTTTGGAGCAAAAGTGGTTGCGGTTGATGAGAGATTTCAGCAGTCGCAAAGTTGTAAAGCTTGTCACTTACAGATAGTAAAAGAGTGGGAAGATTCTTGGCATGCAAAAAGTCACTATGAAAGTGATGAGTATTTAAGAGCTTCTATAGATTTTGTGAGCAGAAAAACGCGTAAGAGTTTAAACGCAGTGAAAGTGGAGTGCGCTACGTGTCACAATCCTAGACTTTCCGTCACAAATACAGGTATTGACTATGAAATCATGGCTGTTATGGAGCTGGATAAGGGTTCTCTAGTAAATAAAGCGCTCAAAAGTGATGCAATAAGTGAAGGTATCAACTGTGTTGTCTGCCACAATATAAACACAATACATGATGAAGCAGATGAAACAAAACGCGGTATCAATCGAGTAGAATGGACAAAATCAGGAACGATGACAGGTCCTTATGATGATGCAAAATCTCCATATCATAAAGTTGAGCATCGTGACTTCATGAGTAACAATTCGGATAAACTTTGTTTTGTTTGCCATGCGAATGATAAATCTACTGAAGGGTTCGTTTTTACAAATATGCAAAGTGAGTTCGTTGCAGGTGAGAAGAAGTGCGTTGATTGCCATATGGGTGAGAAAAAGATGGGTGTCGCTGCCACACTTAAGATAGATAATGGAAAACTCAAACAAAGAGAAATAAGAGAACATTCGTTTTCTGGAGGGCACACACCAGCAATGTGGCAAGATGCACTTGCTCTTGATGTGCAACAAGAAGGGAAAGACTTGTTACTCGCTATTTCCAACCCTCAGCCGCACAATATTCCAAGTGGGTTTGGTTCTCGTGAATTGATTATCGAAATCTCTTACAAAAAAGGTTTCTCTGAGGTTGAATCTAAAACAATCTCTTTAACAAACCATTACACTTCTAAAAGAGATAAAGCTACAATTCCTCATTTGGCAGAGAGTTCCACAAAAGATGGAAGTATTCCAGCAAAAGGAAAAAAAGTTATCAAAGTTGCAATTGAAAAAAATGCTACAAACGTTGAAGTGAAGCTTTTTTATCGTCTTGTTAACGATGAGGTTCGTTCGTTGCTTGAACTTAAAGAAGCTATCTGGTCACAAAAAAGTTTTATCACTTCTAAAAGTATCAATCTAAAATAATTTTCCTAATATAAAGCCTACTTTTTGGGCTTTATATCCATCCTTTTGAATCTGCCATTATTGCTTTATTATTGGAATCAAATATATTTATAAGTGTAGAAATAATATCCGTTCCTTGTGTGAAATAATCATCTGGATTTAAAGATGAGCTATCACTTAAAACTTTTGTTCTTGTAATGTCAGCATATGTAAGAATCGATTTTTGTGCAAGAAGTAAATTGTTCTCAATATTTGCATCATATTTACTTTTGTTTTGTAAGAGTATCGAATTCATTTGCGTTTGAAGCTTGGATTTTAAATCTTCTATTTCACCGAGCATAGCCATTATTGCAAATTTTTGATCGTTTTTGATACTGCCTTTTGCGATGATACCTGATCCCATTCCTCTCATTTTACCTATCTGTTCAGTGAGTGGTAAGATAGTTTCCATCATCAAAACAGAAGCTTCTTTCCCTAAGGTGTTTAAATTTTCTGAGCCTTGTTTGCTGATTGTTTGTGCTAGCATAAGCGTCTGTTCTATCTGTTCTGTATATCCATCAAATGAAACATTTGGGTCAAGTTTTAAAGCTTTGTTGTTGAGTTGCACAAGGGCTTGAGAAATGTTTGTTGCTCTATCTAATACGATAGGGTTGGATGCCAATGGAAGGGACTCCATCACGCCAATAGCGATTCTCATATCTCTTTGATTTCCATGAATCAGGAGTAGGGCGCTCTCGTTTCCATTTAAGTAGCTATTCGTCAAACCACGTGTTTTTTGGGTTGCGATAAGCAAATCTTTGAGGGAGTTGATATATTTAGCATTGTTTGCCTGATCATCATTACTAAATAATGATTTAGCATGGATACTAAAAAACAGAAGACCTAATATAAGAAAAATACGCACTTTCTCTCCTTGAATTATTTACAGGAGATTGTAATGCAAAAAAATGATGGCTATCTTGATAAATATCAAGATAACTTTTTAGTTAATAATGTATGCCCGTTGCGTTTCGTATTTGTTCTATCATAGGAAGTGCGAAGTTTTTTGCTTTTTTTGCGCCCTCATCTAAAATCATTCTCACTTCATCTTGATGGTTCATATAATATTCGCGTTTTTTTCTAAAATTTCCAAAATATTCCCACATCACATCTGCAAGATAGAGTTTAAAATGTCCATGTCCTTCACCGCCTTTTTTATAGCGTTCTTGCAAGGCGAGAAGTTCCTTGTTTGAGAGGAATAGTTTTGCCATGTTATAAACATTACATCCTTCAAATTCTTTTGGTTCTTCCATAGCTACATTTTGGGTGACGATTTTCTTAATCGTTTTAAGCTGTGCTTTTTCTTCACCGAAAATATTCACGGTATTGCCATAACTCTTGGACATCTTTTGTCCGTCTGTTCCAGGAACAGTTGCAACTTCTTCTTGGATTTTGAACTCAGGAATTTTCAGTATGTCACCGTATTCATTGTTAAACCTGATAGCGATATCTCTTGCAATCTCTACATGCTGTATCTGGTCTTTTCCAACAGGAACGATATCTGGAGAAAAGAGCAAAATATCCGCTGCCATGAGCACGGGATAGGAAAAAAGAGAGTGGTTTGCTGTGATGCCTTTAGCTGTTTTGTCTTTATAGCTGTGCGCACGTTCAAGAAGTCCCATAGGCGTAAACGCAGAGAGTATCCAATAGAGTTCCAAAACTTCTTTGACATCTGACTGTACCCAGAAGATGGATTTTTGAGGATCTATTCCCAGAGCCAAAAAGTCCGTTGCTGTTTGCATAGTAAGATTGGCTAGTCTTTGCCCACCGTTTCCACTGCTCATAGCATGATAGTTTGCTATAAACGCAAAGGTTTCACTCTCTTTTTGTGCTTCAACCATTTGTTTGATAGAACCGAAATAATTGCCTATATGCAAGTCGCCTGAAGGCTGAATACCTGTTAAAAGTCTCATTGTAACTCATTTCATTTATTTTTGCGTTATTATAGCAAAATAGCAATTTTAAAGCTTTGTTGTGTTATATTTTCTTCATTAAGGGTAAGGAAAACTTACTTTACAAAGGATTTATTATGACTGTACAGATTCGTGCAAAAGGTATAACTTTAAATGATCACGCGAGAGCGCATGTTCAAAGTGCTGTTGAAGCATTTGAAAAATTCGGACTTGATATCACGACCGTGAACGTAGTTATAACTACTGAAAAACAAGGTGTAGCGGTTGAGTTTGATATTCATATCGCACATGCGCAACCTGTAGTTATCAATCAAAATGATGATGATTTAGATACTGCGATTGATTTGGCGATAGATAGAGCAAGTAAAGCGCTTCGTCGATTACACACAAAAGTTGCTTCTCCTGCTAAAGGTTCTATAAAAGATTTAGAAACAGTTGACGTTTAGTCTTTCTGCGCATATGCCAAAAATAGGCATATGCAAAGCTCTCATAAATTCAAGGAAATCCATTTGAAATACTTATTTTTACTTCTATTATCTTTAAACCTTATCGCGGATGATGACTATTCACTACGCCTTGCAGTAGGAAGTTCATCAGCAAGTGATTTTGATAACCTTTATACACTCCATGGTCTTAATAAAAGCCCGTACAATACTTTTGCTTATGGGCTAGAAGGTGGTTACAGAGTTATGAGAAATATGGGTGATTTGCCTCTTGATCTTTTTGTTAAGGGTGGATTGAACTATTTTGATGAAAACAGATACCAGCCAAATTTTCTTGAGGCAACAGCGTATTTTAAAATATACTACAAACTTGATATTTTGGAAAATCAGCTCAGAATCGGTCTAGCCGAAGGTATTTCATATGCGACAAAAGTTCCGTATGTGGAGAAAATGGAAGCTGAAGAGGAAAATGATGCTACATCAAATCTTTTAAACTACATGGAACTTACTTTTGACTTTGATATGGGTAAACTCATCCCTTTCGACGGACTCAAAGAAACTTATCTAGGCTATATGATAAAACACCGTTCAGGTATGTATGGGCTTTATGGTGGAGTCAAAGATGGGGGCTCAAATTACAACTGCGTATATATAGAAAAAAACTTTTAATGAGGAATATTTTTGATGTATAACTGGATGGTGTGGTTTCATTTACTCTCACTTATTTCATGGTTCGCAGTGCTTTTTTATCTCCCGAGACTTTTTGTCTATCATGCAGAGAACGCACAGAATACAGGTTTTGTGGAAGTGGTCAAAGTGATGGAGATGAAGATATATAAATATATCGGAGTTCCTGCAATGTGGGCTACGGTTTTAAGTGGTAGTTATCTTGCGTTTGAACTGGGTTTTGATGGCGCTTGGCTTCATACAAAAATATTTTTTGTACTTGTATTAATGGCATATTTCTACTCACTTGGACATTTTAGAGAGAAATTTTTAGAAGATGATTGTCCTAAAAGTGGAAAGTTTTTTAGAATGTATAATGAAGTTCCTACACTATTGCTTATGGTTATTGTCGCGATGGTGATACTTAAACCGTTTTAGATGCTCTTGTATTAGTTTTCTTTTAAAAGCAAGTTCTTCAAACAAATTCACAATGGCGAAAACTTGGATATTTCATCTTTCTAAATTCTAAAGCAGTATCACTTAGTGAACGCTTCACTTGTTTTGATTTTATTTTAAGATTTGAATGTGCACTTTATTGTGCTTCTATAAGAAGCTTATTATAAAAGTAACAGGAACATTCCATAAACATAATATTCAAAATTAATTCTAATTCCTTTCATTTTATTTATAGGTATTTTGAGTATAATTCCGACAATAATACACAAGGAATTTATTTTGCGAGACAATATGAACGAAAAGTGCGCTGTCGTAGGTATTTATGGTCATCAAGAGGCTTCAAAATTAGCTTATTTTTCTCTTCATTCACTGCAACACCGTGGTCAAGAGGCGGCTGGAATAAGTTCTTCAGATGGTAAAAAACTGCATACTATCAAAAATCGCGGTCTTGTTATGCGTGTTTTCAACGAAAGAAAACTAGCTACTCTGAGCGGTTCAAGCGCAGTAGGACATACACGCTACTCTACCGCTGGTGATGATTCTATTTTGGATGCGCAGCCAGTATTCGCAAGATATGACCTTGGAGAGATGGCTATAGTTCACAACGGCAATCTCACAAACGCAGAAGAGGTAAGAAACAAACTTATCGAAAAAGGTGCAATTTTCCAAACTTTTATGGATACTGAAAACCTTATCCACCTTATCGCAAAAAGTGAAAAAGAGAAACTTATTGACAGAATTATCGATGCGGTTCACAGAATAGAAGGTGCTTTTTCTTTAGTATTTTTAAGTAGAACAAAAATGTTTGCTATGCGTGATCGTCACGGGTTTCGTCCGCTAAGTCTTGGAAGACTTCCAAATAGTGGCTATATCGTGGCATCTGAGACCTGTGCATTTGACCTTGTTGGTGCAGAGTTTATTCGTGATGTTCGTCCTGGGGAACTACTTGTTTTCTCAGAAGGCGCAGAACCCGAATCTATCCAAGTGTTTGAGCCAACTCCAAAACACTGTATTTTTGAATATGTCTATTTTGCAAGACCAGATTCTATGGTTTTTGGCCAATCTGTTTACCAAACAAGAAAAAATATGGGTAAAGAACTCGCAAAAGTACAGCCTGTAGAAGCAGATGTTGTTATCCCTGTTCCAGATGGCGGTGTGCCTGCTGCGATAGGTTACGCGCAAGAGAGCGGTATTCCGTATGAGATGGGTATCATGAGAAACCACTACATTGGCCGTACATTTATTGAGCCGACACAAGAGATGCGCGACCTAAAAGTCAAGATGAAACTCTCTCCTATGCCAAATGTAATCACAGGCAAAAGAGTAATAGTTATTGACGATTCTATCGTTCGTGGTACAACTTCTAAACGCATCGTACGTATGCTCAAAGAAGCAGGCGCAAAAGAAGTCCATATGAGAGTCTCTTCTCCTCCAACAACAGATCCTTGTTACTATGGTGTTGATACTCCAAACAAAGACAAACTTATCGCTGCAAATATGACACTAGAAGAAATATGTGAATATATAGAAGCAGATTCTTTGGCTTATCTTGATGAACCTTCTCTCCTTAGAAGTGTAAACGCTACAGAGGACAACTACTGTACCGCTTGTTTTACCGGCAAGTACATAGTTTAGAGATTTTTTGCAACAGATTTATACTTACGGTCAATACCTCAAAGATAAATTCGGTTCCAAAGTTTATAAAGTCGGGATAAATATCTCTGGTTTTACCTGCCCAAATATCGATGGAACTGTAGCAAAAGGGGGATGTACTTTTTGCGAAAACGACTCTTTTAGTGCAAGTACAAATCAGGTGCAAGAACTCAAAGGTTTTCATCTCAACCTAAACTCAATAACCAATCCTTATCTTGATAAACAACTCCAACAACTCTCACTTCAGTTTGACGCAATAAGCAAACGCCAGAAACAAGAGTATGGTGCGCAAAAATTTATCGTTTATTTTCAATCTTTTACCAATACCTACGCACCCTTTGAGACACTCAAAGCTCTTTATGAAAAAGCTCTCTCTTTCCCTGATGTCGTTGGACTAAGCATAGGAACAAGATCAGATAGTATCACGGATGAGACTCTTAGCTATCTTGCAGAACTTGCAAAACAACACGAAATATGGATTGAATTTGGTATCCAATCTGTATATAATGCAACCTTAGAGAAGATAAATCGTGGGCATGATGCCGCGAATGTCAAAGAGTGGATCATCAAGTCCAAGCAAGCAGGTTTAAACGTATGTGGGCATCTTATCTTTGGACTTCCAGGAGAAAATACAACGATGATGTTAGAGACCGCTAAACAAGCCTATGAATGGGGCATCGATTCTGTAAAATATCATCCGCTTTATGTTGTCAAAAGAACAGCACTTGCAAATGAGTTTACTCGAGGTGAGTTCACACCTATTAGTGAAGAAGAGTATTTAAATGTGCTCATGCAAGCTATAAAGATGAAACCTCAAAGTGTCTCAGTACAGAGAGTTACCGCTGGTATCAACAATGATTCACTTCTTGCACCTGCATGGTGTAGAGATAAAAATACACAGATAAAAAATATAAACAAAGCATTCAGCCCTTTAGGATTTAAATATTAAACTTAGTGACCTCTTACTTTTGAAAAGTCTGCTACATTCCTAAAGTAGGGTGGAAAATCAAAATAAACTCTAAATTGTTCAACTTCTCCAGGTTTGAGATTTTTAGCCACAACAAACTCTTTGACAATAGTTTGAGGTTTATATAATACACCCGCTCCACCTCCAAAAAATTCAGCAAATCCACTAGGCGCGAAAAAGGAACCAGCTTTTATATTGCCTGTCACATGACCTTTATTGACAAGTTTTATTTCAAATGTCACTTCACCAATCGTATGTTTTCCTTCATTTTTCACAAAACCTGTATAAATAATTTGCTCTGTAGAGAGGAGTCTTTTATTTTCAAGTTTATAGAGTTTTACAACTTTTGTATATTTGTCAACAATAACAACTGAAAAAATTCCAAGTAACGCAAAAATAAGTGTGATAGATAAAGCCATAGGCAAGATAAGTTTCTTTTTTTCTTGCTTAAACGCAGTGAGCATACCACCAATATACAAAAGAAATAAAATAAAAAAGACAAAATAGTGCCAATAATTGAGCAAGGTAGTCATCAGTTACAATCCGCCTTAAGTGAAATATTATAATCCCCCGCATACGTAAAAGGCTCAATAATTATTTTGAATTCTCTTTGCCCACCCACGGGGATTTGTTCTTCTAGTATCGACATATTTTGAAATGGTTTAAAAGGATAGATATAATTTTTGTATTTATTTGAAGTGATTTTATAAGCACTTGCCGTGATTTCACAGCTTTTAAAATCAAATTTGGAGTTGTTGCTTAATGTCGCTTTGACTACAACTGCTTCAATAAAGTTAAGCTTCTGTTGATTTTGTAAAACTATAGAGTTTTTAAACAAAAACGCATGCATATATTTGTAACCGAGAGAGGGTGCTATAAGTAAAATAGTAAAAGAGAGAATGATCAAAAATAACGCTAAAACAAGCTTCCTTCTTAGCACTATCGCTAAAATGATAAACAGTAAAAAAAGCCCAAATGCAGTACCAAATAATATGTAATCATACATTATAAGGTTATGAATAAATAGACTTATTTTCTCTTTCATCCATCGTTTCTTGCGTTTTTCTCAGCGATGCCGCTCATGTTAAATCTGCGTGAAAGCTCTTGTTTGATTCTATCGGGCGATATATTTTTTACAGCTAGTGCTACAAGCATATGGTAGGTCAAATCAGCCGCTTCATAAATCATCTCCGCTTCATCATTGTCTTTGTAAGCAAAACTAAATTCTCCAGCCTCTTCGACTATTTTTTTGAGGATAGTATTTTCACCTTTTGAGATAAGTTTTGCTGTCCATGAGTTAGAAGTGTCTGCGTTTTTACGCTCTTGTATCGTATGATAAAGGGTGTCGATAACGCCGTACATTGCCTCAGAGTTGACTTCTACTTCTGCATTTATTGCGCCTGATTTGAGTTCTGTAAAAAAACAAGACTTTCTTCCCGTATGGCAAGCAACACCTACCTGTGTCACTTTGATAAGAAGCGTATCATTATCGCAGTCGATGTTAAAAGAGTGGATGGTCTGGATATGACCGCTGCTCTCACCTTTTTTCCAGATGCGTTTTTTGGAGCGTGAATAGTAGTAGGCTATTTTTGTACTCAAAGAGAGTTCGAGGGCTTCTTTGTCCATATACGCCATCATGAGCACTTCATTGCTTTTGATATCTTGGACGATGACTGGAAGAAGTTCACTCTTCTCCCAATCTACTTTATTGATTATATCTTGCATTTTTAGATTTACTCTTGACTTGTAGAAGTTCTTTGTTGTGCGTTTTTCATATCAACCCAGATATTCGGAGTTGAACCGCCAGGTGTTAAGAAAATCTTCGCGTCTTTGTTTTCACGAAGAGCTTCATTGAACTTTCCTTGCACTTGAATCTGTTCAAGTTGTAAAAGTTGTGGTGTTAAAGATTTAGAGATAAGATAGTTCGCTTTTGATTTTGCTTCCGCATCAATAGTAATAGCATCCGCAATACCTTGCGCTTCTATCCTTGCTTTTTCAGCCACACCACGAGCTTCTTCAGCACGTTTAAACGCATCTTGTTTTGCACGCTCTACTTCTTGTTCGGCACGTTGCACTTCTTGTTTAGCTACTTGAACACGTTCTATTTGCTCTTTAACTTTTTCTGGTAAAACTATCTCACGAAGTTGTACCGACTGTAAAATTGCAGGAGAATTTTTGAGTGCCATAACATTTTTTCTAATACCATTATCAATCTCATCTGCCATAACATTTCTTCTTTGTGGAAGAGATTCAGCATCATAATTTCCTACAACATTACGAACAACATCACGAACAACAGGATTAATAATTTTATCTTCCCAGCTAAAACCCCAGTTTGAGATAGTTTGTGCTGCAAATTGTGCATCAAGTCTATACTGAACTGTTATCTCTATAGAAACAGGAAGACCGCGTTTATCAAGAACAGTAATAGCAGGTTTTGTGATAATACCAGAGGTAGTTGTGCTTGCTTCTATCTGCGAAGCATAGTTGATAATACGTACTTTTGTATCGACCGTATAAACTTTTTGGATAACAGGCATGATAAAATGAAGACCTGGAAGAAGTGCCTGATCTTGGTACTTACCGTTTGTACTTAAAATACCACGCTCACCCTCCTCAATAATAGTAAAAGGTTTTGCTAAAATCAATAAAACAACAACCGCAATAATAAAATATACAACACCGGCTTTTGAACCACCAAAATTGAAGTCTATTTTAGGCATTTGTGGACCATTTCCGCCACCACTTGAATCACCACTAGATTTTTTTCCAAATCCGCTGCCTTCACTTTTTTTCTTGTTAAAATAGTCATTCATATCTGATGCCATAAGTAAGTTATCCTTCATTTTGTTATTTCCTTTGTTTGTTCTAGCTTTTACGCAAATAGTGCGTTTTAATTGATATATGTAAGATAATGCTCATATGCAGGATTTCTTCCAAAAACGATATCAAAATAAGCGCTTTGAAGTTTTTCCGTCATCGCGCCGCGTGCACCACAACCTATCTCTCTTGCATCAACAAGACGTACTGGAGTAATCTCTGCCGCTGTTCCTGTTAAAAATGCTTCATCTGCAATGTATATCTCTTCTCTTGTAATACGACGACGCACTACTTTGATGCCCATATTTTCAGCCATTTCGATTACTGTTTTTTGTGTGATAGATTCAAGTGCATTATCTGCAGGAGGTGTTATCAAAACGCCGTCTCTTACCATAAAAAAACTTGCTCCACTTGCCTCTGCTACATAACCCTGATCATCCAAAAGAAGTGCTTCATCATACCCACAATCAATAGCTTCATATTTGGCCATCTGGGAGTTAAGATAGTTTCCTACTGCTTTTGCTTTGCCCATATTTGAAGTGTTTGCAGGCCGTGTCATAGAGACAATTTTGAGTTTGATACCTTTTCTCATTCCCTCTTCACCAAGGTAAGCGCCCCATTCCCATGCAGACATAACTGTCTCTACCGGGCAGTTTTTGTGGTAGATACCCATTACGCCGTAACCTAAAAATGCAAAGGGACGAAGATAGACATTATCACCTATAAATTCGTTTTTTCTTATCAAATCTATTTGTGCTTGATTCATCTCTTCAATACTATAAGGTATATTGAGAAGTGTCATCTTCGCAGACTCTTTGAGTCTTTTTGTGTGGTCATTGAGGCGAAATATCGCATAACCTTTTGCAGTTTTATAGGCTTTTGTTCCCTCAATAACACCGTTTCCATAGTGTATAGTATGTGAAAGAACATGCACTTTAGCATCATCCCAAGCTACAAATTTTCCATTCATCCAAATATATTTGGCTGCGTCCATTTCATTCTCCGATTTAGTTACATAATAGCGCGCATTTTATCCAAATTGATATTTACAATAGATTAATACGTGCGGATTACGACTAATGCAAATCTAATACATCTTTAAGTTCCACTATAAATTCATAATTTTCTTGTTGAAAAGTTCTTTTTGATTAGCTTTACTATACATAAAGAGTTTGAGAGTTGCTACTGTTTTGGTGCTGAGTGTAGAAGATAAGATCTACAAGAGGACTGACAATTTTGCCAGTCCTCTTGTAGATATGGTTTAAAAGAAACTATTCTGTAACCGTAACAGTTCCCGTGATAGTTTTATAATCTGTAGTTAATCCACTACTTGTGTCTAGAGTAATATTAACATCATATACTTTACCAGCACTTGCAGATAGTCTATCATTCATATGAGCAATTCCTTCATTTACTGCGTTTGTACCAAGCGTACCTATAATTGAACTAATGTCAAATTTTAAACCAGTGTACGTTAATGCAGAACCTGTTTCACCATCAAAATTGCTTTCATCATTATTTACTGTTTCGTCAATATTTATACTAGTACCTGTTGGAATTGTAACAGATATAATTGAATCAACATTAACTAATTTTACTCCGTTTATAGTAAGAGTAACTACATCACCACTATCTGCTTTATTTGTAATACTAGTAGTAAAAGTTAAATTTTGTTCACTTAAGCCTTTGTTTACAGTTGCAGATGGTAATTCGATTGCAAAAAAGTTTGTCAAGTTATCATCTTTAGAAGCTGTTGTTGTAAAAGTACCATTTGTAAGTGTTATAGTTTTTGAACCCATTTTTAAAGCTGATCCAAGTGTAAGTTTCGCAGGAGTTGCAGCAACAGCTATATTTGCAGTAGTTACGGCTGTATTTATTGTAGTTACTGTATTTACAAGTTCTGTTAGCGTAGATGTATTAACATCGGATTTAACAATTGTAGAAAGATTTGTATCAGCAGTAAAAGTAGTTCCAGTTTGAACTGACGAACTTAAAGCAGTTGTTAAGTTCGCATCACCATCTGACATTGCAACAACAAGTTTATCGACATCGATTTTAGTTGTATCAATTTTATCTAAGATAGTTGCAACTTCTTTGATTGTTGCTGCTTTTGCTTCAATTGCAGCATTTACGGTTGTATTAGTTGTAATACTTAAAGGTAAAGTTTCAGTTACATTTAAGTCAGTTAAATTACTATCATTTGTAAATGTTGTTACATTGATATCTGCAACATCAGAACTTGTAGCTGATTTCATAGCTGTTTTTAAAACTTCTGCAAGAACCATTAGTTTTTGTGCCGTATTTTTTTGAGCATCAGTTGAAGTGCTCGCAGCAACTGTTGTTGCAGCAGTTACAGGATTAAAAGATTTTACAGCTGTTTTTAAATCTGCTGCTTCTGCCAATGCAGCAACTTTCGCATCACCTTCTGGAAGAGCATCTGCTTTTACTTTTTTATCAACAACTAATGTTGTAAGTTGTGATACGTATTGTGCATCACCTGGAGCTTTTAGTGCAAAACCAATTTGTTTATCTCCAGTATTGAATGTACTACTTAAATCTGTATCTATAAATGCATTTGAATCTACAGTAATTGTACAGTTTTCATCAAGTGTTGCATCCGTAAATTCGATGGAACCTTGTGTACCAACTGTTAGACTACTTGAATATGTTGTTGTACCACATACTGCTGTTGCAGCAGTTCCATTTAAATCAACAACATATCCATCTGCTACATTTTTTGTAGTTATAATTGAATCTACTGGAGGAACACTACTACTACTATCACTTCCACATCCTGCAAAAATACCAACTGAAGCTATAAAGCTTGCTGTTAAAAGACTTGTTTTTATTTTACTAGTCATTTTATTTCCTTTTTTTTAATTTAAAAAGATTGTTCCTTAAAATACATTTTATTAAGCTGAAAGTCTATACAATATTGCTTCATTTTATAGTTTTTTTTAGGAGTTTTAATGAAATGTTATTTTTTTGTAATATTTGCTTTAGTTTTAGGTGGTTGCGGTGCAAGTGGGGAGTGTGAAACAGCTGCACCAACACCATCCACAACTTTTGTTGTGGATGGTGTTGATTATTCAACGATTACAGTGGAGAGAGGTCCTGTTTTATTTGCTAAAGTAACCGATGTAAATGGACTAGAAGCCAAAAATACAAACTTTGGTTTTGATAATACTTATAGTTTTAGCACTCTGCCATCTTTACCCATTACGGCAAGTGGTGGTTATATTGATCTAAACTTTGATGGAAAATTGGATGGAAACGATACAAAACTTGATATCAACCTTACTTCATATACGAATATTATCTCGCCAATTACAACACTTATTGAAAACAATACCACGAAACTCAATTATTTTATGAATGCGTATGATTTAAATAAAAGTCAACTTTTACAAACTGTTCCATCACATAATATTCAAACAATTGTCTTGTCAAATGGTATATTTCAGGGATTGAAAAACGGGTATAGTTTTCATTCTGATGATTTTAATACTACTCTTAATGACATAAACACTACATATTCTCAAACCTATAATAATGAAACAAATTTAAGTATTATCGCTATGGGACTTGAAAATGCAGTGATGGATAATTTAGGTACAAGTAAACTTGAAAGTAATGAATCGGTGATTATCGATCAAATATTAGCAAACGATTTTTTTATTGCTCCATTAACATTGGCTGATGGTAATTTTTCAAGGAGTGTTTCATCAACTGATTTGCTTGATAAAATATGGAATATATCATTTAAACTCAATGAGATTACAGATAAAAGCAATATAGATATAGGGATAAAAATTACTAAACTTTCTAGTGGTACTATTGGAAATATTGTCATAGAAAATACAAATTTAGTCAATGGGGCTTTGTCAACACCCTCAAAAATATCAATTTATGGTGCAAATACTAGTGCAAGTAGTAGCAGTACATCCTATTCCTCATCACATACGATTGCACAAAATGCTCTTGCGCTCATAGGTGATAAGCTTCTTATCAATCTTGGATACATTATCAACAATCAAACGATAGTTTCTAGTAGTAAATTTGCAACGGCATCAGCTTATAACGTGGAATTATTTATTACACAACTCTCAATTGATGGAATAGCTTTTACTGATTCGATAGATATTCAGATAAATAAGGAGCAAAATGTGACAATTGAAAGTGGTACTAAAATTATTGGTAATTTGGTTATAGGAAATTAATATGAAAAAAATAGTAATGATGATTTTTTTCCCTATATATCTTATAGCGTATGAGCCTACGTCAGGGCTTACAGATATCCATGGATTTGTACCAAAAGAACAGAGGATCGTTTTAAAACTTGGTATAGAAGCGGTTAATGATACTATTGATGTGCTCAACATGAAAGAGAGTGAATTTAGTTCGAACACTGCTGGCATTGACACTCTTGGGAATATGCATGGCTATAATGTGGAGCTTGGATATGGAGTAAAAAAGTTTTATTTCAATTTTGTATTCAATCAAAAAAACTTACAATATTTGGGCGCCACTTTAACAAATAACTATTTTGGTGGATATGGACGATATGAAATAGTAAAAAAGAAACAGGGCGCTCTCGCTTTTGATGTAGGATATGAAACCAATAATGCTAAGAATAGTTTTATTACCGATGAAACGGCAATCAATGACACTATTAAAAGAGCTTTTCCAGACCAAACTATTACAATCAAAAACAAAGTTTTGACACAAGTTGATAATGGAGTCACAAAAACAACTAATCTTCTTTTAAATCCATATGTTGCATTGCTTGATACAAAAGATGAAGCACTTTATTTTAGAGGTGTTGTTTCTTTTTGGAGAAAAAATTTTATTGCTGATTTTTTTGGTGGTTATAAACAAATCAAAATAAACAATACGATAGATAGCTCTATAGCTCATGAAGAGCAATTGGAAACAGAGTTGCAAAATGGTGATTTAAAAGCTAACTATACGGCTGATAGAGAAGATGGGATGTTGTTTGGCGGGTTCAATCTTGGAATGAAGTATAAGCAATTTTTTACAGAATTTCGTTATCAATACTATCAAATGCTAAGAATAGATTGTCTTGAGGGAACAAATAACAATCATGTTATAGATCTTAACTTTTTATATAACTACAATCAAAATTTTGCTGTTTATTTGGGTGGTCATATGATGACAAACCAATTTAATGGAGAGATACATTATCTTTACACACAATATACAAAAACTACTTTTGATCATAAATATGGTTATATAAGAAGCGGTATAGTTTATAAATTTTAAGAATTAAAGATGAATTTGTAAGCAGCACAACTGCTTACATGACCTTTAAAGTGTTTCAAAAGTTACGCTTAGCGGAATCATAGTAAAATACGGAAGTTATCTGCATCAATGCTAATTCTCTTTTTCTGCTTTGTATTTATCATGCAATATCACTACATCCTTGTACTTCTGCAGTTTGCATAATTGTAATCCAATTGACACTCAATGGAAATCTTGAAGTAATAAAGCTCCTCTAAACTGCCTTAAAATTTTTACATGGAGTATGATTATGATTTCTCAAAAGAAAATAGTTCTAAGCGCATTAGCAGCTACGATAGTAGCATTTACAGGATGCGGAAGTAGTAGTAGTGACACGACGACACCACCACCGGCACCTACTTTAAGTAGTGCAACATTGATAGATGCTGCAATCCAAGGTCTTCCATATACATGTGGAACGAACTCAAGTGTGACAGACGCAAACGGTACATTTCAATTTGCAAGCGGAAACTCTTGTTCTTTTACTGTTGGGACATCTACATTAAATGTAGCAGCTGCGAAGTTAAACGCCAACAATGTAAAAATCACACCGTTTGATATTACGGAACTCGCAGCAGATACTAATAAAACTATTCGTTTCATGCAACTTGTTCAGTCTTTAGATAAAGCTGATGATGGAAAGATTGATCTTACTGCACTATCAGGAAAAACACTTGTTCTTACAACTGCTTTAGCAGATGACAGCAATTTAGCAACAGCTTTTACGAATGTTGTAGCAGCGGGCGGTACAACTGATGCAGAAACGACATTGGTAACTGCTGTTGAAGCATTAACACACTTCGTAT
>Ga0154590_1033_pt3 | contig 30489 bp, 29 predicted proteins | sample RifGroF2_FD_116019 | JGI IMG/M metagenome (GOLD analysis project Ga0154590, IMG submission 116019) | Sulfurimonas sp. GWF2_37_8 | reverse complement strand
AGTTTATGAATCATACTATCTTGTTTATAAAGAGTCTCTTTTGATTTTTTTATAAAAAAAATAGATGGGGATTCATAGATGTTAAAGCGTTGGATGAAGCTGAGGGAGTTTTTTGTGCCTGAACGCAAGAAGGTAGTGTTTTTGCTGTTTTCTCTTATTTCATTGTAATAATCTATAGCAAGCAGTGGAAAAGGAAGCTCTATATCGGCAAGCTGTTGCATTGTACCGCTCTCTTTTGAAGAGTAAAAAACGACAATATATTTTTCATCTTTTGGGATGAAAATATCATTTTTTTCGTAAAAAATCCACTCTTTAAAGTCAATAAACTTGTACTCAGAAAATTTGTAGTTAAAGTAAGCAAAAGAAGCAGCTATCATCACTGCGCCAAAAAAAGAAGCAAGAAGTGTGGAAAGGGAGAAGAGGCTCCTACCTCCTCTGCCAGCCACTAGAGAAACCTAAAGATTACGCTAAAAGAGCGTTGATTTTATCAGCTAGAGCTTGTTTAGATTGTGCTCCGACGATTTGATCAACCATCTCTCCGTTTTTGAAGAACATGATAGTTGGAATAGAACGGATGCCAAATTTTACGGCAATGTCTTGTTCTTCATCAGTGTTTACTTTACAGATTTTAGCTTTTCCGTCAAAATCAGCAGCCAATTCTTCGATGATTGGAGCAATCATACGGCAAGGTCCACACCATGGTGCCCAAAAATCTACTAAAGATACACCTTCTGAAAGTGTTGCTTCAAAATCTGCACCTGTTAATTCTATATATTTTCCCATGTGTTATTTCCTTTGTTAAATTAAATATGAAACATTATACAAATGTAACCTTTAAATACATCTTTAGAAGTGAAGGGGTAACGTTAAAACTCAGGTAGAGATAAAAGAGCCAATAGATGAGCCATTGTTTGTGTATTTTATTTAGAACTAACACATTTTTTTATAAAATCGTTTATACAAATAAGGAGTAAAGATGAAGTTAACTATTACGCAGGGTATGATTGGCGTTAGACCTCCTGTTGCAAAACCGCATCCGGGATTTTTTTATGAAGTTGGTGAAGAGAGGTTTAAAAAGTTAGTTTATGCTCACTACGAGGCAATAGAAACAAGCAACATAGCTTTTTTGTTTCCGATTAATGACGAAGAAGATTTTGCAGAGGCAAAAAAACACGCTTTTGATTTTCTTGTTGAGATATCTGGAGGACCTGATTATTTCACACAAAGTCGTGGAGCGCATCAGATGGTCGGTCGTCATGCACCTTTTCGTATAGATGAACATGGAAGAGTGAGTTGGCTCTCATTGTATATACCACTTTTGGAAGCCTTAGTAGAAGAGGGTGTTACTCTAGAATATATAGAATCCTTTTGGAACTATTTGGATATTTTTTCGATGTGGTTAGTCAATACAGAGAGTTAAAACGCAACGGACTCTCTTTTTCTTTTTTTAAAGATGATACACTCTGTATATCCTGCGTTTTTGGCGATACGGACTATTTCTTGCGCATACATACTCACTTGTTCTGGGTCATGGGCATCGGAGCCAAAAGTGATAGGAATCTTCATCTTAAAAGCTTCTTCTAAAAGAGAGATAGAGGGATAAGCCTCAGCTATAGGTTTTCTAAAACCGGCTCCGTTTATCTCCAAAACCATATTAGCTTCTTTGATGGCTGAGAGTGCATTGTGAGCAATAAGTGTTATGTCTTTTTTTGGCATAAATTTAAAAACTTTGATAAGGTCAAAATGCCCTACGATATCAAAAAGTTTACTTTTTGCCATTGCTTCTATAGAATCAAAATATTTCTGCCAGATAGTATCAATATCTTCATGTTCGTATTTTCCGATAAACTCAGGATTGTCAAAACCCCAGTCACCGATAAAATGCACAGAACCGATGAGATAGTCCACGTCCACATCAAGAACTCTTTTGTCCATGTGACCTTCAAGATAATCCACTTCGTATCCCAAAAGTATTTCGATTTTGTTTTTATATTTTTCTTTAAGTGTCAAAACATCTTTTTCATAATGGCTCATATCCTCAAAACCCATACGATATTTTGGATCAAAATCCATAGGTGCATGATCAGAAAAACCAAAATATTTTGTGCCAGAATTTATGGCTTTTTTTACATATTCTTCCATCTCTCCTATAGCATGATTGCACAGAGTGGTATGGTTATGTAAATCAACTTTCATTTTTTCTCTCGTTTGTTTAATTTATGATATTATAGTGACAATTAATAAATTTGACTAACAGACAGATGGAGATTTTTGTATGACTCAAGAAGAATTAGATGCGTTAATGAGCGGTGATATTGATGATATGGATATGCTTGAAGATGAACTTCCTGAAGAAGATTTAGAGAGTTTTTCTGTTGAGAAAGAGGAAGAGAGTCAGGTTCAAGATACGAAGGTATGTGAAAATACACCTCCTCTTCCAACAGATGAAAATAAAATGGTTCATCAACTCGATGATGTTACTAAAGAGAGCGAAGAAAAAGCGACACAAATTTTTGATATCATCGACTCTATAAGTAATGAATTGATGGAAAAAGAAGAGAATGCAAATAGAGTCATCGAAGTGCTTGTGTCAAATGTTGCTCTTTTTGAGACTTTAAGTACGAAATTTCCTGATGTTCAAGTTTTTGCTACGCAGCTAGAAAAAAATAAACAGGCTTTGCAAGATGCCAATGAAGGTTTGGAAACGCTTCAAGCAAGTGGAGAATCTATCATGAGCGTCATGGATATCATGCAGTATCAAGATATTCATCGTCAAAAAATCGAACGCGTTATTAATGTCATGCGTGCACTTTCCAAATATATGAATACTCTTTTTGAAGGTAAAATAGAAGATGCCAAAAGAGTCTCGTCCGCCAAACATATTCCTGGCGATAGCAGCAGTGAGCTTGCTTCCAATGACGACATTGAAGCGCTTTTAGAGCAGTTTGGACAGTAGTTTAAATTTTTAATCATCTTCGTACCTCTTCTTCGATAAAATCCTTTAAAAATCTTTAGCCCAAAAACATTTTTGGGCGCTTAAAATGAGAACATATGCAAAAAGTAGAATTACTCTCTCCCGCAGGAACTTTAGAAAAATTAAAAATAGCGCTTGATTTTGGTGCAGATGCTGTGTATGGCGGTGTGAGCCACTTTTCACTTCGTATTCGTTCAGGTAAAGAGTTCAGTATGGAAGAGTTTGCCGAGGGTATTGCTTATGCACATGAGCGTGGTAAAAAAGTCTATGCGACTATTAACGGTTTTCCTTTCAACTCTCAGCTTGGTCTTCTCAAAAAACATATTATCGCTATGGCTGCATTAAAGCCAGATGCTTTTATCGTAGCAACTCCTGGTGTGCTCAAGCTTTGTCATGAGCTTGCACCTGCTATGCCTCTGCACCTCTCAACGCAGGCAAATGTTATGAATGTGCTTGATGCACAGGTTTACTATGAGATGGGTGCGACGCGTATCATCACAGCCCGAGAGATATCACTTAAAGACCTCAAAGAGATTAAAAAAGAACTTCCAGATTTAGAACTTGAGGTTTTTGTTCATGGTTCGATGTGTTTTGCTTACAGTGGGCGATGTCTTATCTCGACTTTGCAAAGCGGTCGCGTTCCAAACCGTGGCTCATGTGCAAACGATTGCCGTTTTCCTTACGAAATGTATGCGGCAAATCCTGAAACAGGAACGCTTTTTAAACTTGAAGAAGACGAAGGTATTGGCACTTACATCATGAACTCTAAAGATCTCAATCTTGCTTCACATATTGGGGAGATTCTTGATAGTGGTGCGGTGGATTCTATCAAAGTTGAAGGACGCACAAAAACTGCCTATTATGCAGCAACAACCGCAAAAGCGTATAGAATGGCGATTGATGATTATTATGCAGGGACGCTTGATAGTAAAAAATATCAGTATGAACTTCAATCTTTGCAAAATCGCGGATATACGGATGCCTATCTTGTTTCTCGTCCATTTGAAAAACATGATACACAGAGTTTGGATTTTACGATGCAGCTTGGGACGCACCAGGTAAGTGGTGTCGTCAATGAAGAAGGGACGCATTTTTTATGCAAATACAAAACGCTGCCAAATGATGAACTTGAAGTTGTCGCTCCGCTTGAGAGCAAAATAGAGTTTGTTGCTAACGAGTTTGGCACGACGTATGAGAGAGATGGAAAAATGTTTATGAAGTTCAAACAGCTCAAGGCTAGCAACGGAAAAATATGGGATGAGGTACACAGCGGCAATGTAAATCTTATAATACTACCTACGAAGTTCCCTTCTTATACATTTTTTAGGATTCCAGCACATCCTGACATGGATACTTATCCTAAAGCCAAGCTTTAAAAATTAAACAAAGAAAATGTATAATCCGCAAATCAAAAAAAAGGAAGAAGTATATGAAGTTTGTATCGATAATTATCGGAAGTAAAAGCGATTTTGAGGTTATGAAGTCTTGTTCAGACACACTAGAAGCATTTGGCGTAAATTACGAACTTGTTATATCTTCAGCACACCGTTCACCTGAGCGTACAAAAGATTATATTAGTGCAGCTGAAAAAAAAGGGGCACAGGTCTTTATTGCGGCAGCTGGTATGGCCGCACATTTGGCGGGTGTTTTATCTTCAAAAACAGTAAAACCAATCATCGGTGTTCCGATGTCTGCTTCGGCTTTGAGTGGTATTGATGCACTATTGTCAACGGTACAAATGCCAGCTGGAATGCCAGTTGCTACAGTAGCGATAGGAAAAGCAGGCGCAATCAATTCTGCGTATTTAGCGATGCAAATTTTGGCTCTTGAGAATGAGGAGTTGGCAGTCAAACTCAAAGAAGACCGCATTGCAAAAGCGAAAAAAGTGGAGCTCGATTCTTTAGAGATTGAGACGATTATCAAGCTATAGATTTTCCTATTTGAAGGGGTATGTATGAAGTGGATGCGTGACGATGAGTACAGTGAGTTAACTGGTTTAGAGATATCGGCGATAGATGATTTGTGTGAACGCGGTAAACTTACAGTTAAAGTTGAAAACGGTATCAGGATGATAGACCCCTCAAAAGGGACTTCTGACGTTGTTCCTGCGACACTTAGAGAACTTTCTAGACGCAATACGCATGAGATGCTGGTTCAGCCGCAATTTGTTGAAAAAACAATAGGTACCATAATCAATCTTCATGAAAAAGTTTTGGACGCAAAAGATGAAACACTTACTGCTGTACGAGTAGAAAATGAATTTTTACGTGAAGCTCTTGCTTCTTTGCAAGAACTTTATGATGAAGATAGAACGACTATCCATACTCTTCAAGAACAGCTCAAACTCTCCCAACAAGAAGTAGAATTTATGAGAAGAAAATATAAGCTCATGTGGAATAAAGCCATCGAAGAGCATACAAACTAGTGAAGATAGAAGAAGCTTGTATTGGCTGCATAATTAACCAAAGTGTGCGCGTTGCGGATGCTATCCATGCAAACGCAGCACTTAAAGAAGAACTCATTTCCAGTGTAGAGACGATGAGTAAAAGCTTCTCGTTTGCCCATACACCTCCAGAAATCGCTGCTGATGTTTATGCGCATATGGCGCGTATCGCTCAAAAATACGATCTCTATGATAGAGTCAAAAAACTCTCTACTCTAAAAGCACTCTCTTTTTTGCCGCTACTCAAAGAGAAACTCTCTTTGAGTGATGATAAACTTCTCACAGCAACGAAAATAGCCGTAGCAGGCAATGTTATAGATCTCGCAGCAGAAGTTGCGTTTGACCTTGAAGAGGAGCTTGAGAAGATTTTTCACACTGCGTTTGCTCATGATGATTTTGCACTCCTTCAAACGCAACTTCAAAATGCAAAAAAAATTGTTTTACTTGGGGATAATGTCGGAGAACATATTTTCGATTTTATCTTTTTGCAAACACTTCAAGAAGTCTATCCAAACGCAAGTTATAGCTATTTTGTGCGAGGAGTACCTATCATCAACGATGTGACGATGCAAGAAGCCAAAGAAGCGGGATTTGAGAGTATTTGTGAACTCGTTGATAGTGGCGTCAATACTCCCGGTTTTACATACGCTAGAGCAAACGGACACGCTCAGGAACTTTTTGACGCTGCCGATGTTGTCATCTCAAAAGGGATGGGTAATTATGAGTGTCTCACTCCATCGCACAAAACAAATATTTGTTTTTTACTCAAAGTGAAGTGCTCCGTTGTTGCCAGTTCACTTGGCAAAAATATAGGGGATATCATATGCAAAATGGTTTAAAAAATTCTCTTTTAAGTATCACTCTTCTTGGCTCTTTGAGTTGTGTTTGGGCAGAGTCAAAAGTAGTTGCTTCGTTTGCGTTTGTTGGAATGGTGATGGATTATCGTGAATATAGCAATGACGGTACTATTTTAGATAGTGAAAAATCTACTTTAAATGAGATACTTGGGCTTGATTTGGGGCTGGGATTTTTACTTGATGAGACGCGAAATGACTATTCGTATCTTGATTTTCATCTAATGCGTTTGGGTGGTGAGACGGACTATAAAGGCTCACTTCATGGGAGTAATGCAGGCTATGGTTCGTATATAAGTACAACGCTAAACGCAGTGATAGACACTGATGTTACTTATATGTATCACAATATCTTAAGCGATTCGTTGGAGATTTCTTGTGGGTTGGGGCTTGGATATAGATATTGGGAACGCCAACTTTCAGTTTCTCAGATAGAACTTTATGAGTGGTTTTCATTGCGTCCAAAAGTAGGAGTTATGTACAGTTTGTCACATGAGCTGCGTTTCGCTCTGGATTTGGAGTACCAATATGGTATCAATCCTACGATGAGTGAGAGTTATTATGGTCTCGACTTTGATTTGGGAGCGGCTGATATACTCAAAGTGTCTGTGCCTGTGACGTATAGATACAGCTCTACGATGGACTTTTTTGCAGAGGGTGTATATGAGCGTCAAGAAATTGAAATCTCAGATATAAAAACGATAGTTGAAAATGGAATAGTGACAAATTCTCATGAACCAGATAGCACTGCTAACAACATTTATCTCAAGCTGGGATTTATTTATAAATACTAGTTTGAGTTTTTCGGATGTGTTCGCTCAATTGCGGCTTTTTGTCGCTCACTCCAAAGCTTTGAGAGTTCAGATTTGTCGAGTTTGTTTACTTTTTGCAAAGCAGAAGCTTTTTTGAGCGAATTTTTTTCATATTTGATACCGCTTGGAATAAGCCTATTTTCCTGAATTGTGGCATATTCAAAGTTTTTAGTTTCTTCGTTATATTTTAAAATTTCCCCATCTTGCGTTTGTATCCAGTTGAGGTGTTGATTGCCCTGTGCTTTTGCCATAAATGTCGTGCCGTCTGCGTTTGTAAACTCTCTGAGACCATCAAACGCAGGTGCACCGAAGAGTAAAACACAGCTTATGAAGAGTAAAATCATTGTTTTCATCATAATTCCTATTTTATATTTAAGTTCATAACAGAGGCTCTGGCAGAGATACCATCGACTAAGGTTAAAAAAGAGTTGACATTTCCTTCATAATAAAGTGCATTTTCATTTCCTCCACTAGCATTTGTATCAATCGTTCCAGCAACTGCTTCAACCAGATCTACGCCTTTGTTTGCAGTATCTGCGTTTACTGTATTTGCATCAAAGTAGTCACTTGTAAGTTTGGTTTCATCTATTTTCCAAATTGCCATGCCCCCGTCAAAGACACCATCGAGCATATAGAGACCTTTGTCATAACCGTTGTTATTTCTATTTTCCAAAAGATAGTAGCTAGTTGCGTTTATAGGGATTTTTATCATGTCATAACCCGCTGAAAAAGTTTCAGTAAGAGTCGTGCTGCCATTGAGCTCTTTAGGTGTAACCCAGTTGTTGTAGTATTTGCTCCATGCGCTAAAATGTGTAGGGGTATTTCCCGGGTATTCGCTAGAATTTTGTTGCGTCCATGTTCCTGCTCCCATGAGCCCGAAATAACCTATGCCTCCACTGTCTGTGTTAGCGGTATTGTAGAGGTCTGGCAGATGAAATGCAGAGTGTCCAAGCTCATGAGCGATGATACCTATGGTAGCATCATGAACTGGGATAGAAGGTGCTTTTGGGTTGTAGTGTCTCTCTCCAAAAAGCGCGAAGTTGCCATCATTTGCACAACCCATAAGTGTTACTCCATCGAGTGTTGGAACATTCGCACTATCATACATACAGTACTGGTGTGCCCAAACGCCATTTGTGACATGGTAGCCTGCATAAGCATCTTCGTAACCTGCAATAATAAATGTCAAAAGAAGCTCATCGGGAGTAATATATCCATCTGCATTTTCATCGTAGATTGAAAAATCAACAAATTCGTCTAAGCCAACAAGTGCAGTAGTGAGGTCGGGGTAAACATTTGTTGAAAAAAGCGATGGATAATCAATACTTGTATTTGGATGGTTTTTTAAAAGTCGCACTGAAGCAACGCCATCATTGAGGAATCCATGGCTTTCAGTGGCTCTTCCAAACTCAAAATTACCATGGCTGACTTCTAGATAGTAATGGTTGAGTTGATGAGCAGATGTACCAAAAAGTTTCTCACTCCAAATATCTTGACTGGATGCGAAACTTTGATTGTTATAACTTACAAGGACACCAAGCATAGGAATGGAAGATTTTTTAACAGGAGCTGGAATGGTTGCGGGGGTTGTTTCAGGAGAACTACTAGACCCACCATCACAAGCCAAAAAGAGAAAAGAAGTGAGTAAAATAATCAAGATTTTTATCATAATAAGCCATCATTTTTTTCTTTATTATACCTTTGCATTTATTAATAAACAAGCACAGAGTGGCTACAATTGCGCAAATTATTTAAGAGGTTAGAGATGATAACTTTTAGTGAAATGTTACTAAAACTACAAGAATTTTGGATGAGGGAAGGGTGCAATATTGTACAGCCTTACGACATTCCAGCGGGTGCGGGAACTTTTCATCCTGCTACTTTTCTTCGCTCACTTGACTCAACCCCGTGGTCGGTTGCTTATGTGGCTCCATCACGCCGTCCGACTGATGGACGTTATGGGGAAAATCCAAACAGACTTGGAAGTTACTACCAGTTTCAAGCGCTCATCAAACCTTCACCGGACAATATTCAAGAACTGTATCTGAAATCTTTAGAGTATTTGGGGCTTGATGTTTCACAACATGACATCCGTTTCGTAGAAGACAACTGGGAATCTCCGACACTCGGCGCATGGGGACTTGGCTGGGAAGTTTGGCTTAACGGTATGGAAGTGACACAATTTACCTACTTTCAACAAGTTGGAGGGATTGAGTGTAATCCTGTTGCAGTTGAGATTACTTACGGAACAGAGCGTCTTGCGATGTACCTACAAGGCGTGGACACAGTTTTTGACATCGTTTGGAATGAAGACAAAGGCGGCAATAAAACACTCTACCGCGATGTACATAAAGAAGCAGAAATAGAGTTTAGTAAGTACAACTTTGAAGTAGCCGACACAGCGATGTTATTTCACGAGTTTAATGCAAAAAGTGCCGAGTGCCTCCGCACGCTTGAAGCGGGTTTGCCACTTCCAGCATACGACCTTTGCATGATGGCAGCAAGCACATTTAACGTCCTAGATGCCAGAAAAGCCATCAGCCAAACAGAACGCCAAAACTACATCCTAAAAATCCGTGAACTTTCAAAAGGGTGCGCAGAGCTTTATAAAGCGCAAGAAGTTGAAAGAAACGCGAGGGTGAAAGCGTAAAATTATGACAATATGTCATAATTATTAACACAAATATTTCTTGGTGATACAATTTTCTAAATTAATTTAGGAGATTCTTATGACGGTGCCAAATTTATTTACAATATATCAAGAGGCAGAGAAGCGGATAAATATGAATATGCGAATGACTGGACAAAAGAACATTAGAACTGTTGAACTGTTTGCTGGTGTTGGCGGTTTTCGTATAGGACTTGAAAAAATCAATAATTCTGATAAAAGATATGATGTAGTATGGAGTAATCAATGGGAACCTTCAACTAAAACACAACATGCTTCTGATATCTATTGTGCAAGATTTGGATATGCGAATCATGCTAATGAAGATCTATCCAAGGTAAAAGTTTCTGAGATTCCTGAACATGATTTATTGGTTGGTGGATTTCCTTGTCAAGATTACTCAGTTGCAAGTACACTTAAAAATTCTCATGGGATAATTGGTAAAAAAGGTGTACTCTGGTGGGAAATCTATAGAATCCTTGAAGAGAAAAAAGATAATGCTCCTAAATATCTAATGCTTGAAAATGTTGATAGACTTTTAAAATCACCTGCAAGTCAAAGAGGTAGAGATTTCGCAATAATCTTAGCATCTTTAAATACTCTAGGCTATGGGGTTGAATGGAGAGTCATTAATGCTAGTGAATATGGTATGCCACAAAGAAGACGAAGAGTATTTATTTTGGCATACAAAAAAAATACGAAGCCTTATAAAACTTTACAAACTAATAGTTCTTCAGATATTTTGGCAAAAGATGGATTGTTTGCCAAAGCATTTCCTATTAAAGAAGTAAAAAAAGAGAATGTAATAGCTGCCGAGTTAAGTAGCGATTTAGTTGATATAACTCATAACTTTAATAAAGATACACCAAAACAAAATGCTTTTTTAGATGCTGGATATATGATAGCCGGTACTTATTATACATCCAAGATGGAAGTGAATTTCAACGAAAATTATTCTGTTTTAGGTGATTTTTTACAAGATGAAAAAGATGTGCCAAAAGAGTTTTATATAAGTGATGAAGAGCTTGAAAAATGGAAATACCATAAAGGTTCAAAATCAATTGAGAGAGTAAATAAAACAACAGGACATAATTATACATATAGTGAAGGTTCTATGGGTTTTCCAGATTGTTTAAATAAGCCTTCAAGAACTATTATTACAGGCGAAGGTGGAGCAAGTGCATCAAGATTTAAGCATGTTGTGCATATAAATGGAAAATATAGAAGATTAACGCCATTGGAATTAGAAAGGCTGAATATGTTTCCTGACAATCATACGGCGGGAGTAAGTGACACAAAAAGAGCTTTTTTGATGGGGAATGCTTTGGTTGTAGGAATAGTTGAGAAGCTTGGAAAAAAATTACTCGAAGAACTAGAATAATGACAGAATTTCCGTACAACAAACATAGCAAAGCCTCGATTATCGCCTACGCTAAAAAATTGGTTCATCAAACACTAAGGTTTAAATGTAAAGAGATTCTTGAATCAAATAAAATAAAGAACAAAGGAAATTTTGGTCAGATTTTAGAAAAGTACTATTTTCAATATGAACCAAATTCAAACTCTGAAGCTGACTTCAAAGAAGTTGAACTTGAATTAAAAACATCTCCGATAAAAAAATTAAAAAAACTTCAATATGTTTCAAAAGAAAGATTAGTTTTAAACATAATTAATTTTATGGAAGTTGCTGAGCAAACTTTTGACAATAGCTCTTTTTGGAAAAAAAACAAAAATTTACTTTTGATTTTTTATCTTCACGAATTAGAAAAAAACTTTTTAGACTATACAATTGAAATAGTAGACGAGTGGTATTTTCCTGAAATAGATTTAGAAATTATAAAAAATGATTGGGAGATAATTACAAGTAAGATAAAAAATGGAAAAGCACATGAGCTCTCTGAAGGTGATACCCTTTATTTAGGAGCTTGTACGAAGGGTTCAAAAGGTGGTAATTTACGAGAACAGCCCTTTTCACAAATTAAAGCGAAACAAAGAGCTTACTCTCTAAAGCAAGGCTACGTTAACCATATCATAGCTTCGCTTTCTAATAAAAACCCAATATATGGAAAAATTATTTCATCATTAGAGGTTGCAAAATCATATTCGTTGGAAGAGATAGTAGTTTCAAAATTTAAATCTTACTACGGTAAGTCAATTTTAGAAATTTTAGCAATACTTGATATACAGATAAATCAAAAAGCAAAAAACTTTTATGCAAATCTTTCAAAAGCAATTTTAGGAATTGAGTTAAACGCAGATATCGAAGAGTTTTCAAAAGCTGATATTGTAGTTAAAACTGTGCGTTTAAAAGAAAATAACCTTCCTGCTGAAGATATCTCATTTGCAGTATTTAAATATAAAGAGATTGTTCTGCAGAAGTGGGAAGAGTCTGATATGAAAGATATTTTAGAACATAAATTTTTATTCGTTTTTTTTAAATTTGAAGATGAGCAACTTGTTTTAAAAAAAGTAAAATTTTGGAATATGCCCTATAAAGACATAAATGAAGTGCAAAAAGTATGGGAGCAAACAAAAGAAGTAATTTTAAGTGGAGAGATAGTCAAAGGTTTTAAAGTAGATAAAAATGGAAAAAAAACAAGAGTGACAAATTTTCCATCTAAAAAGTTCAGTTCAGTATCTCATGTAAGACCTCATGCACTCAATGCAGATGATGTTATTGAATTGCCAATAAAAGACAAAATTACGCAAGCCCAGAAATATACAAAACATTGTTTTTGGCTTAACAACAGTTATGTCAAACAAATCTATTTGAAAGATTAGAAAATTCAGGAATTAATTTATGCCTACATCAAAAGAAATAGCTTATGAAAATGCTCTCAAACAAATTGAGACGGCAGCAAAAGAGTATAGAAATCTTTGGAAGAGAGAGATTTGCGAATCTGTCAAAATAGAAGAATACGGTTTGAATGAATTTTTTGGTGGCAAGGCAGAGGGTTTTGAAGAGGCTTTGGAAATTTTAAAAGAGCGTATGTCAAAAAGCTAAAAATTCCTAAAAATAGTGTATTATTAGGAATACATTCTTTATTTAGGAAATAAATATGGATTCAATTCTTTTAGAAGACAATCGGCATTGGGTAAATCAGAGTATATATGGTGATTTTACCTCAAGGGAGATTTTGGCGAAAGCTGTAAAATATCTTGGTGCAAAAGAAATTTTGGCTCTTGTTGGTGCAAGACGAGTAGGAAAGAGCACTTTGGCAAAATTGCTTATACATGAGCTTTTAAAAAGTGTTGAGGCAAAAAATATATTTTTTATCAATTTGGAAAAACCAGAATTTATACCCTACAAAGAGGATGCTTCGTATCTTAATGTGATTTTCGATGCGTACTTAAAACTTGCAAATCCAAATATACAAAACAAAATATATTTTTTTATAGACGAGGTGCAGGTTTTCCAAAATTGGGAAGTTTTTGTAAAATCAAAATATGAAAACTCTAATATCAAATTTATCATAACCGGCTCAAACGCATCGCTTTTAACTTCAAATTATGCAACAGTTTTAACAGGCAGAGTGTTAAGACTTGAGATATATAGTTTTAATTTTAGAGAATTTTTACAGTTTAAAAAGTTAGATTTTTCTTCAAAAATTCAAAGAGCGGCAAATAAAATCGAGATAAGCAGGGCTATGGATGAGTACCTTAAATGGGGCGGATACTACTCGGTAATCTCAAATAACGATGAGATGTTAAAAAAAGAGTATCTCATGAATGTGGCTGAAGATATCATACTCAAAGATATAGTTCCAAGATACAACATAAAAAGCTCTCAAATCATAAGAGACCTCTTTTATTATCTTGTTTCAAATGCGGCTACAACACTTAACTATAGTTCGTTAGCTAAAAAACTCGGCGTTGACCCAAAAATGATAAAAGAGTACATCGGATTTTTTGAAGATAACTTTTTAATCCATACTATTTCTGCGTACCACGATAAACTGACCTCGCAAATAAAATCTGCTAAAAAGTTATATTTGAGTGACAACGGTTTTTTAAATTTAGGAGTAAATAGAACAAAAAACCTAGGGACTTCTTTAGAAAATTTGGTGTTTAACGAACTCTACAAAAAAGATGAAAAAGTAACATATAGAAAAGAAAATCAAGAAATTGATTTTTATAGCCAAAAAATACTCTATCAAGTTGCGTACGATATAAGCGATGAGAAAACAAAAAAGAGAGAGTTGGGCGCTTTTAGAGAGTTTAAAAAAGAGGATGACAGATGCATCTTGATAACATACGATAGCCATGAAATAGCAGACGGTGTGGAAGTGTTGAGTATAGATAAGTTTTTGCTAGAGGCTGGTGAGGAACTTTTTTTTGAAAGCTAAGAATCTATATATTTGCAATTAGTGGCATTTTTTTACAGAAGTGTCTATTTTGTGCGCTTATTGATGGTTTCGTCGGATTTATCGAATGCTATTTTGTCTTATCATATTTATAAGAATTGATTTTATATTTATTTGTTATTATCATAACAATAAAGAGAAAAAGTGAAAGAGTAAAAGATGCAATCAATTGACATTTTTCCATGGGATGACCACTTTAATACGGGAATCCAGACGATAGATACACAGCATCGTAAGCTTGTAGCTATACTAAATTCTCTCGCAACAAAAATGGCGTATGGTTCACATCAAGAGGGGCTTAGCGGTGTTTTTGATGAACTTATAGAATATACACTCTATCATTTTCAAACAGAAGAAGCGATTTGGAGTAAGTACCTAGCAGATGATTCTTTAGATGAAGAACATAAGAGCGTGCATCAATCTTTTATAGATACTGCGCTGCGTTTGAAGAGTGAACAAGATTCTAAGCCTTTATCTGAGTTAGCGGATGATACTCTTGGCTTTTTGGCGCGTTGGTTAGCTTCACATATTTTAGATACAGATCGTCATATGTCTTATATCGTTTTTGCTTTGCAAAATGGCAAAAGTCTTGAAGAAGCGAAAGTTGAGGCTCAAACACAGATGAGTGGTTCGAGCCGTTTACTTATTAACATCATTCTCTCCATATATAGCACCCTTTCTTCAAATACCCTTCATCTCATGCGTGAGCTCAAATCTCACATATTTTTTGAAGAAAAAATAAAATATCAGGAAAAATATCGTCAGTTTCTTTTTGAACTCTCTGTCTCTTTTATCAATATTCCCCTTCATGATTTGGATACTGCGATAGATGAAGCGCTTGAGAAGATGGCCTCTTTTGTAGGTGCGGATCGTGCATATATCTTTGTCTATGATGTAAACGCACAAACAGCGTCCAATACCTATGAGTGGTGTGGTGAGGATATCATACCGCAACTCAAGGTCTTGCAAGAGCTACCACTTTCATTGATGCCTGGGTGGTATGAGACCCATAGCCGAGGTGAGGATATTTTTATCGAAGATGTTACAGCACTCCCTGAGGGAAGTTTGAGAGAGATATTGCTGCCTCAGGAGATACAAAGTTTACTTACTATCTCTTTGATGCAAGGCAAAGTTTGTCAAGGTTTTGTAGGTTTTGATGCAGTCAAACACAAACGCAGCTTTTCAAAAGAGGATAGAGAACTTCTCAAACTCTTTGGTATATTACTCTCCAACGTCAATGAACGCAAAGATAAAGAAAAGGAACTTAATACTGAGAGAAGTTTTCTAAAAACACTCATTCACACTCTTCCGGATTTAATATGGTTCAAAGATCCTCAGGGTGTTTATTTGGCGTGTAACACTCGTTTTGAAGAATTTTTTGGAGCAAAAGAACACGATATCATTGGTAAAACGGATTATGATTTTGTTACAAAAGAGTTGGCGGATTTTTTTCGGAAAAATGATATAAACGCAATGCAGAGTGAAAAAGCGGTTATAAACCAAGAAGAGATACCTTTTGCAAGTGATGGGCATAAAGAGATAGTGCAGGTTACAAAAGTTCCTATGTATGATGCTAGTGGGAAACTTATGGGGGTTTTGGGTGTCTCTCGTGATATTACACAAAGCACACTCACAGCAAATGCTTTGCAAAGTGAAAGGATTATGCTTCAAGCTATCTTGGACAATGCGCCAATGGGCATTTGGATGACTACACCTGAGGGAAAGGTAAAATTTGTCAATAAGACTTTTTGTGATGCAACAGGAGTGAGTGAAGAGCAGTTTTTGAATGCAGAGCATTATGTCGATTTGTTTCCAATTGATGTGACCCAAAACTGTATTCACTCAGATAAACAGGCTCTTTCACTTGAGTTTGGAGCCTATAGCACGACGCAAACTTTGCCGTTTGTGGATGGAAACAATCATCTTCTTGAGATTACAAAAGTAAAGATTCAAGATGCTCAAGCCAAAATCGGCATCATAGGTTTGGCTATGGATATTACAGAACGCCAAAAGCAGCAGCGTCATTTGGAATATATCGCTCATTATGACATGATTACAGGATTGCCAAATCGGGTTTTGCTTGCGGATCGTCTGCAACAGGCCTTGCTGCAGGCAGGCAGACACAAATCCTCTTTGGCTGTAGTTTATCTTGATCTTGATGGTTTTAAAGCGGTTAATGATATTTATGGGCATGACAATGGAGATAAACTTCTCAGTGTGCTTGCCAAACGCATGAAACAGACACTGCGTGATGGTGATACTATCGCGCGTCTTGGGGGCGATGAGTTTGTAGCGGTTTTACCTGATATGAAAAACTTGCAAGATAGTATCGTTATGCTTGAGCGACTTTTGTACGCATGTTCTCAAGAAGTTTTTATAGATGATATCCATATGCAAGTGAGTGCGAGTTTGGGTGTTGCGTTTTTTGAGTCGGAGGATAGTGTTGATGCAGAACAGCTTTTGCGTCAAGCTGATCAGGCGATGTATCAGGCAAAAATTCTTGGCAAAAATCGTTATTATATTTTTGATGCTCTTCAAGATAAAAGTATTAGAACGCATCATGAAAGTCTCGAAGAGATAGAAAAAGCAATAGAAGAAGAAGAGTTTGTTTTGTATTATCAGCCAAAAGTCAATATGAAAAGCGGTGAGATAGTTGGTGTAGAGGCTTTGGTGCGTTGGATACATCCAGAAAAAGGTCTGCTTGCTCCAGCTGCGTTTTTACCGCTTATCGCAGGACATGAGCTCTCTGTTAAACTTGGAAAATGGGTTCTCAAAAGTGCAATACAACAGATGGATAGATGGAAAAAAGAGGCGATAGATATTCAGGTGAGTGTGAATGTAGATGCATTGCAACTCCAGGAAAAAGATTTTATAAGTGGTTTAAAATATATCTTGAGTATCTATCCTTTGGTAGAAAATAAAAATCTTTCTTTGGAGGTGCTTGAGACGAGCGCGCTTAATGATATAGTTCATGTTACACAGATTATGAAAGATGCTCATGAGATAGGTGTTCATTTTTCTTTGGATGATTTTGGGACGGGCTACTCTTCTTTGACTTATCTCAGAAGACTTCCTGCCAAAGAGCTGAAGTTAGACCAGAGTTTTGTGCGTGATATGCTGGATGACCCAGATGATTTGGCTATCTTAGATGGGATTTTAGGTTTGGCAACCGCGTTTGATCGTCATACTATTGCTGAGGGAGTTGAGAGCATAGAACACGGAGAGATGTTGCTTCATATGGGTTGTGAAGTGGGGCAGGGATATATTATCGCACGTCCTATGTCTGCTGAGTTGCTTAGTTCATGGATGCAAGAGTGGAAAGTCGATGAGAGATGGGCAAATGTCTCTGCTGTAAATCGTGAAGATATGCCTCTTTTATATGCGCTTGTGGAGCATAAAGCTTGGATGAAAAATATCATCGGCTACTTGAACAATGAGCGTGTATCACCGCCGATACTCAGTCACCTCAAGTGCCATCTTGGTATTTGGATCCAAAAAAATGGATATAAACATTATATAAATCATCCTCTATTTGAACAAATAGAGATAGTACATGCCCAACTGCATGAAAAAGCGGATGGCATCATTATGAAGTTTCATGAGGGTAGTTTATCTGATAGTCAAAATGCTATAAAAACTCTGCAAAAATATAGTGATACCTTAAGTGAAATGCTTAAAAAACTGATAAAGTAAATCAACTAACAAATAACTCCTATGAAGCGCAGCTCCATTTTTATACAATAAAATAAAAAATGGAGCGCCATAATGAAACGTGCTATTTTGCTTATGAACATGGGCGGAGTGAACAATCTTGATGAGGTTGAAATCTTTTTAAACAATATGTTTAATGATAAAAGAATCATAGGCGCACCAAAATTTATTCGCTCGATGATAGCGAAGTTTATAACGTATAAACGCAAGGATGAAGCAAAGGCTAACTATACACATCTTGGCGGCAAGTCTCCATTGGTAGGATATACGCATGAGCTTATAGAGAGTCTTGGAGACAGTATCAAAGACGCTTCTATCCATATGGTTATGCGTTATACGCCTCCTTATGCGAGTGACATTCTCAAAGATCTTTGTGATGTAGATGAATTTTATACTATACCTATGTATCCGCATTACTCTTCTACGACGACACTCTCAAGTTATGATGATTTTTATAGTGCGATGGATAAGTACCGTATCAAAGCAAGAGTCAAAACTATCGATGCTTATTATAAAGACAGCTACTATATAAATGCAATCATACAGAGGATAATAGAGAGTCTAGCAGGAGAAAATCCAGCCGAGTACGAACTTGTCTTTTCGGCTCATGGATTGCCTAAAAATATCATCGCAAAGGGTGATAGTTACCAAAAACACATCCGTCAAAATGTTTATGCTGCGAGAAAAGCTCTCCTAAACGCAGGGGTACATTTTCACAATACACATCTTGCTTACCAGTCACGTTTGGGACCGCTTGAGTGGATACGTCCGTATTTGGAGGATAAACTTGCAACGCTCAGGAAGAAAAAAGTCATTATTTTTCCTATTGCTTTTACGATAGACAACTCTGAAACAGAGTTTGAGCTTGAGATAGAATATAGAGAAAAAGCACATAAGATGGGTTTTGAAGTTTATAGAGTCGCAAAAGCACCCAACAACCATCCAGAATTTGTAAAATGCATCACTAATATTTACGAAGATATGAAAGCGGCGCGTGCGTAGATGAAAGATTTTGCAGTGGTGGGTTCGGGTATAGGCGGAAGCTCTATAGCGGCTTTGCTGAGTGCCAAAGGTTTTGATGTCGTCTTGTTTGAAAAAGAGGCGTATCTTGGCGGATGCAGCTCTTCATTTTCGCACAAAGGACACATCTATAATACAGGAGCGACGACGCTTGCAGGTTATGAGACAAAGGGTATCGTCAAAGATGTTTTTGACACAATCGGGCTTGTCCCTGAGATGATACAAACAGACCCTGCTATCGTGGTGGTACACAACACCAAAGTTACACCGCGTTTTTGCGATTTTGAAAAGTTTTTTGCGTATCTTGATGCCAACTATCCACATGAGAAAAATCGTGAATTTTGGACACTGATATATGAGATAGACGCTGCGTTTTATAAAGTGCAAGGGTATTATTATTCAAATGCATCTTTTTTTTCCAAACTCAAATCACTCACTTCGTTTTTGCCTTTGTGTGTGAAGTTTCAAAAATATCTACGCAAGAGTGCTGCTGCGTTTATCCAAAACTTTTTTACAGAGATAAGTGAGGAGTATATTCAGTTTATGGAGTCGCAGATACTTATCGTCTCACAGGCAGGTCTAAGAGAGATAAACTTTTTTACCGCAGCACTTTCACTTGGATATACCTTTCATGATACTTATTATGTCAGAGGCGGCATGAGTACACTTTTTGATGCGATAGTAAAAAATGTTCATGAAGTTCATAGAAACGCAGAAATACTTTCTATAGAAAAACATAACTCACATTATTCTCTGCATACAAAGCAGGGAGTTTTTGAAGCCAAAAAAATCATCTTAAACTCTACCGTTTATGAGAGTGCGAAGCTTTTTGCAAGCGATGAGGTAAAAAACTACTATAAAAAATATGAAAAACTCGATAACTACCAAAGCTCTTTTATGCTCTATATGACGATCAAAAGTGAAAAAGATTTTTTTCATCATTATCAGCTCATAGAAAAAGAGCAAATCAAATATACACTCTCAAACGCAGTGTTCGTCTCTTTTTCGGATAAAGATGATATAAAAATAGCACCGCAGGGACACTACAGTATCACAGCATCTATCCATACAGATAGCCGCTTTTGGGAAGATAAAGCAAAATATAAAAGCCAAAAAAAAGAGCTTGAGAGTTTTCTTTTTAATACAATAACCGCTATACTCAAAATCGAAAAAGAGAGTGTAATTACCTATTTTTCAGCCACACCTAAAACATTTAAACGCTATATCAACAGAAGCCAACTAGGAGGAAACGCAGTCACTATGAAAAACTTCCTTCCCTTTTTACCTGCAAATGATACTCCACTCAAAGGTCTTTATAATGTCGGAGATAGTGTATATGCGGCACAAGGATGGTCGGGTGTGATGCTTGGTGTGAAAAATCTGGATAGGCTTTTGGATGCATAACATTGCTTTGCATATCAAGATGCAAGATTGGCTTTATATCCTACTTGTTGGTGTAGCTTTTGGGATGTCTCTTGGCTCACTGGGTTACTCACTTCTTGGATATACCTTGCTTGATGGCGCTTTGTTTGGTCTTTTGCTTGGTTTTAGTATCACGCTACTTTCACTTGTTTTTATTACTTACATGAATAAAAATATTTTGCCAAAAGTTCGCGAATTTTTTTGGCTTCCATTGGCGATATTTTTCTCTTTTGCTTCGGGTTTTTTGGGAACGTATCTTGGAAGTTTGACAGCAGAGTTTTTGAGATTAGAGATGATTGCTGCGTTTGCAACTTCACGGCTGGAGATTGCTTTTGCCATAGGGCTTTTGACGTATATCGTAGGGGCATTGCTTTATAGATTTGTTAAGATGCGTAACGAAAAAGAGCTTATCGACCATGAATATGTAAAGTCACGTTTGGGCTCACTGGAACGTCAGCTCAACCCGCATTTTCTCTTCAATGCCCTCAACTCCATAGCAGAACTTATCCATCACAATCCCAATAAAGCTGAGATGGCAATCCTCAAAGTTTCTGCGTTTTTACGCAACACCATGAATGAGCAACCGCTTCTCCTGCTCAGTGATGAAATCAAAAATGTCAGGGATTATATTGAGCTTGAAAATATCCGTTTTTCGGAGAAAATCCAACTGCATATAGATGGAAATATGCCTCTGTGGCGTGTCCCAAAATTTTCTATCCAGTTGCTTGTAGAAAACGCAATCAAACATGGATTTTTGAGTAGCAGCAAAACTCTTAATATCTCCATCAACTTTGAACAAGAGGGGATTGTCGTCTCAAATGACGGTGAAGCGATACAAAGTACAAAGTTTGGAGTAGGGCTTAGCAATCTTGACCAAAGGCTCAAACTTCTCTGCAAGGGTTATGTAGAGATCAGATCCAAAAATAATCCATCTTTTTATATTCATATAGGAGTGTGCTGTGAAAATAATAATCGTAGATGATGAGGAGCTCGCAAGAGCCAGATTGCTTAGAATGCTCACAACTTTGGGTTATAGTGAGATAACAGAAGTAACAAACGCAGATGAAGCGCTTGAAGCGATACAAAAAGAGAGCTTTGATCTTGCGTTTTTGGATATTAATATGCCAAAAATAAGCGGACTAGAACTAGGCTACGAACTGCGTTGTATAGATGAGCGCCTACAAATCATCTTTCAGACTGCGTATGAAGAACACGCTCTCAAAGCCTTTGATATAGGTGCTTTGGGCTATCTCGTCAAACCTTATAGTATCGATCAGCTTAAAACTTTGATGCAAAGAGTAACATCTGCACAAACGCAGCAAACCAAAGATTTACGCATACTCAGTAAAAATGGGGATAATTATCTTCTGCTCAAACCCGAAGAGATTTTTTATGTCAAAGCCGATCTCTCTGAAGTGATGCTCAGAACGGCAAAAGGTTTTTCTTATCTTTCACAAAAGATATCGGATCTTGAGAGAAAACTAAGCGGACACAATTTTATAAAAATCCATCGTTCCTATCTTATCAATATCAACGAGATAAAAGAGATAGAGACGATAGAACAAAGCAAACTGCGTTTTTCATTTAAAAACTGCTCAGACGATATAGAATCAAGTAAAGACGGAGCGAAGGCGTTTAGGGAGAAGTTTACAAACAATTGTTGACTTTTAGTATAATATAGCATGAAAAATTTAGCACTTGAAAAGATATTTATGCCTTCAAAAATCTCATTTTGAATATTATAAAGCCAATCAGTGGAGGTGAAAAATGGGATATGATCTCAGTAACAAACTCGTAGTAGCCGTCTCTTCAAGAGCGCTTTTTGACCTTGAAACCGAAAACAAAGTTTTTGAAGAAAAAGGCTTGGATGCATACTACAAATATCAACTTGAAAATGAAAATAATCATCTTGAGAAAGGAACAGGTTTCAGACTTGTAGAAAACCTGCTAAAAATCAATAAATATTTTACTCATGAGGACAGACAAGTAGAAGTGATAATCCTTTCAAAAAACAATGCAGCCACAAGCCTGCGCATCACAAACGCAATCAACAAATATGACTTAGAGATACTTCGCTCAGGCTGGACAAGTGGCAAAGATATCTCTCTCTATCTCAAAGCCTTTAAAGTCGATCTCTTCCTCTCCGCCAATGATGAAGATGTCATCAATGCACTTGAGAGCGGAGTTGCTGCCGCAAAAATACTCCCATCAGGTCAAGCTGTGCATAACTCACTTGGCGATCAGGTACGTATTGCCTTTGATGGGGATGCTGTACTTTTCTCAGAAGAGTCAGAACTTATCTATAAAGAACACGGTCTGGCTGCGTTTATCGCTCATGAAAAAGAAAACCGAGATAACCCGCTAGAAAAAGGTCCATTCGCAAAACTACTTTTGACTATATCTGCGATACAAGATAAGTTCAAAGATAAAGTATCACCTATCAGAACAGCACTGGTCACCGCAAGAAGTGCACCGACACATGAGCGAGTCATCAAAACACTCAATGTCTGGGGTGTCCGTATTGATGAAGCATTTTTCCTAGGCGGAAGTGAAAAGTATGAGATACTTGAAGCCTTTGGTGCAGATATATTCTTTGATGATCAGGATGCGCATTTAGAACTCTCTTCATGTGTTGTTCCGAGTGCTAAAGTTATGTATAAGAGTATAGAAGTTGCTTCAATAGAGTAAAAATTGAAGTGAGACAGATTGAATCAAATCCAAACTTTAATCTTATAGCATAGGAAGAAGCGATTATTTTTACTTTAAAATCTTTTGGATTTCGTTTGATATTTTTGCGGATATATGTCAAAAAATGAAAGGGAAAACAGTAAGCATAGATAGGGTAAAATGTTTCTTTATATTGCACTACGAGGGGAATGATTTGCCATATGATGCATAATAAACTCCTCTCTTGGTACAAAACACACGGCAGACATGAGCTTCCTTGGCGTAATACGGATGATGTTTATCATGTTTATGTGAGTGAGATTATGCTCCAGCAAACGCAGGTGAAGCGGGTGTTGGAGGAGTTTTATCCGCAATTTTTAGAAAAATTTCCTACGCTAGAGTCACTTTCACAAGCAGAAGAAGCCGATGTTTTGGCGGCTTGGAGTGGGCTTGGTTATTACTCACGGGCGAGAAACCTTCATGCGAGCGCAAAACTTTGCCCGCAGATTCTGCCGCAAAGTTATCATGAGTTACTTAAACTTCCTGGAATCGGGCGTTATACAGCAAGTGCCATCTGTTCATTTGCCTACAATCAGCAAATAGGCGTTGTGGATACAAACATTGAGCGTGTTCTCAAACGCTTTTTTGCTCTGGCTTTTGAGGGAGAAAAAGAACTTTACAAACAAGCGGAAAATTTTGTAGATGAGCAGTTCCCCAGAGCGCACAATCTTGCACTTATGGATTTGGGTTCACTGGTTTGTCTGCCTACAAATCCAAAGTGCCACGAATGCCCCTTAGCTTTTGCTTGCAAAGGCAAAGATGAACCCGAACTTTATACAAAAAAAGAGAAAAAAATGTATGAAAATATGGAGCTTTTTTACGGTATTTGTCAAAGAGATGAAAAAATCGCTCTGCTTCAAAGTGTTTCTCGTATGTACAAGGGGATGTTAGAACTCCCTTTTGTTGAACCTGTAGAAGAGGATTTTATAGCTGCGTTTAAGCACTCTTATACAAAATATAGACTCACGGTAAAGTTGTATAAAATAGAGGAAGTTGCGGGCGAAGTCGTCTGGGTAGCATATGATGCGCTACAAAACGCAGCCATATCTTCCATGACGAAAAAAGCTTTGGTTTTGTATGAAAAAAACACAAAAGGAAAACAACTTGGCTGAGGTACTTATAGGTCAGATAGAGAAGATTCTTTTTGAAGAGAGCGGTTTTTTCATAGCGCTGCTCAAGAGTGGAGAGAAGATAAGCGGAACCTATTTTGAGAGTGATGTCGCACATCTCAAAGATTCCGCCATTACACTCCGTGGTGTTTGGGAGGAGCACAAAAAATATGGCAAAACCTTCAAGTTTGAGTCCATCAAAGTCAACCAAAATGAACTTTTTTTCTTTCTAAATAAAATCATCAAAGGTTTTACAAAAAAACTCTCTGCGGAGCTAATCGAACACTTTGGCAGTGAAGGGCTTGTCGAAGTCCTTGATAACGATATAGAGAGACTTTTGGAGTTTAGCGGCATCAAAGAAAAACGCCTCAAAAAGATTCAGAGCTCATGGAAAAAATTTCGTTCTATGAGAAGGTTAGGAGAATTTTTGACTCCCTATGATGTTTCTCCAGCGCTTTTAACAACCATCGCAACGGCTATGCGGGATGTGGACGAACCTTGCACTAAGATAAAAAACAATCCTTATATCCTCACCTCCATCAACTCCATAGGCTTCAAACGCGCCGATGAACTAGCTCTGAAAATGGGCGTAGAGAGAGAAAACGAAGGACGCATCTCGGCAGCTATGGACTATGTACTTCTTAATTACTGCGAACAACAGGGAAATAGTTGCGTTTGTAAGGACATCTTGTTCGCAGGTCTCAATGAACTTCTTGCGTTTCATGACAAAGAATATCTCTACGAAACTGCACTTATTGAAAGAGTGGCAGAGCAAAGTATCGTTATTATGAAGAACAATCGGGTATCGCCCGCACGGCTTTATGACGCGGAAAAATATCTTTATGATGAGTTCAAGGCAAGAGCGAAACTCGATAGTGGAGGTTTTGTCAAAGATCTCGATGCGTTTTTGGCTGAGAGTGATTTGCAGCTTGGGGAGCAGCAAAAAGAAGCAGTTGCGAAGATAAACAGCGGCGCATCTTTGCTTTTTCTTGTGGGGTATGCGGGAACGGGAAAAAGTACGACCTCAAAAACTATTCTTAATCTTTTAAACCTTAAATATGACAAAAAAGAGATAATGACCTGTGCGCTCAGTGGTATCGCTTCGCAGCGTATCGCCGATACTACAGGTTATGAGAGTGGGACGATACAGAGTCTGCTTGTGCGTTATGAAGAGGCGGATAAGTTTCCTTTTGGGGTTGTGCTTATCGATGAAGCTTCTATGATAAACTCCTCTTTGTTTGCACGGCTCATGGCAAAAATATCTCGATCTGCTATCGTTATAATCGTTGGAGATGACGCACAATTGCCGCCTATAGGTGCGGGAAATGTACTGAGTGATGTGCTCACGCTGAGTCTTGGGGCTATTGTGAAGCTTACAAAGATTTACAGACAAAGTGAAGAACAGGCAATCACTTTTATAGCCAATGAGATACGCAAAGGTGAAGTGCCTGAGTATAAACGCAGCTATGAGGATTTTGAGTTTATTGATGTTTCTATCGCAAACTACTACAGTGCGAAAAATGCGCTTTCCCCAACAGAGCTTCATGAGCTACGAGAATCTAACTCAAACGCAATCATCGCGGAGATAGTGCATAAGGTGGTAGAGTCCATAGAAAAAGCAAGGTACAGACTCAAAAACAAAGAGATAAAAGAGTATCTTAACTATTTTCAAGTCATCACACCCATGAAAGGTGGTGTACTAGGCAGCACTAATCTTAATCAAGTTCTTCAAGAATATTTCAACCCAAATCCCAGTAAATGCGTCAAACGCGGTATGCAAGAGTTTCGGCTCATGGACAAAGTCGTCCATACAAAAAATGAAAATATGACATCGTGGAGCAGTGAAGGTTTTAAAATAGGGGAAGAATCTGCTCAAAGACGCATCTTCAATGGCATGAGCGGACTACTTTTTAAGATAGACGAAGATGAAGAACAAGTGTTCGTATTTTATCCAAATGAAGATGTGGTTGTAGTTTATGAGTACGAAGAGCTCAAATCATTTTTGATGCTCTCCTACGCGCTTACTATCCATAAAGTCCAAGGTATGGAGTACGATATCGTCGTTCTTCCGATGACCTTTTCACACTACATCATGCACAATACCAAACTTATCTACACAGCCATCACAAGAGCAAAACACAAATGTATCGTCATAGGAGAAGGCGCTGCGTTTGAGAGCGGATGCAGAAAGTTTGAAAGTACCCAAAGAGATACGGTGCTTTTGGAGTTGTAAAACAATTCTTATTTTAGTCTTAACATATTTGTAACATTATTATACGATAATCATCACACCAAAAATTATCATTAGGAGTTAAAAGGAGAAAAAAGTCGCAGAACTTAGAAAACCACGCTCCGATTGCCTTACGAATTGGACCTCTGAGGCGAACGGAAAAAACGTATTGCATAGCAACGCCTTATTATAGCGTTTTTTCGTTATAGCTGCGACGTTGTCGTGCATACACTTTATTTGATAAAAAGAAAATGTATGTTCGACGCCCTTGAACTTTGTTTGTACCTACATTATCTTTTTAAATACATATAACACTTAAATCTCATAGGAGGATTTTATGGATTTGTTAGGATTTTATCCCTTATTTTATGTTCCTGAAATTGGCTCAGCTTGGCTGATGGGTATCACAGGAGCTATTCACATTATGGCATCACACACCTCGGTTGGTGCGGCACTGTTGTTTGCTTTTTTAGCTCATAAAGCACAAAAAGAGAACCGAACTGATTTGTATGATTATATGAAACGCTATGGAATGTTTTTATTGATATTTTCATATGTTATTGGCTCTATCACGGGACCAGGAATTTGGTACACCGCAACTGCCGCCAGCCCTAGAGGTATTAGTGCACTTATTCACAACTTTGTATGGGTATGGGCTACAGAATGGGTATTTTTTGTGTATGAAGTACTCGGCGTTTTTGCCCTCATCTATTTTATAGACAAAGTAGATCGTAAAACGCATCTCAAACTCACTTACACTTTTGCTATTGCCTCAGTTGGGACGCTTGCACTTATTATAGGGATTATCAGCTTTATGATGTGGCCAGGAACCGAAGCCTATTACGCAACAGGTTCTGCCAGTGATGCGTTTTTTGGTACAAATACCTTCCCGCATATGTTTTTACGTATAGGTTTTATGATTATGATGTCAGGAATAATCGGGATGATTATCTCCTCTGCGATGCGCAAAGAAAATAAAGAGCTCTCAGAAGAACTCACCCAAAAGATGGGATGGGTCAGCTTACTTGGCGGCTTTGTTACTGTATTTTTCTTTATGTGGTATATCGATACTCTTCCAGCAAATGCGCATGCACTTTTGGGAATGGCAAAAGATTCTATTATTCTCAACCGTATTATTTTGGCGATTCTATTTTCAATTTATTTCTTGATTGCGATCGCAAAACCGCAATGGGTCACGAGAACACTTGCCATCACCATGATGTTTATTATCGGTATCGTGGGAGTATGGCCTGGTGAAAAACTACGTGAAACGATGCGTAAACCGTGGGTTGCAGGACAATATGTTTATAGCAATCAAATCATCGGTCGTGATGTCCCAGGTAAAGAAATCAAAGATGAAACGCCACTCTTAGCAGAAAAAGGTCTTCTCAAACTCAATCCATGGATACCTGATCGTCTTCGTACTATCACTCCTGAAAACAAACTCGAAGTAGGAAAATTACTCACACGTATTGCCTGCTCAAATTGTCATTCACTTGAAAAAGAGGGACTCTACCGACCACTTATGCCACTAGCTGGACCTATGGGTGAAGATGGAATCAGAGATTATATGAAAAATGTCATTGGCACGGGTTCAAGCCCTTATATGCCTACAATTGCTCTTCCAGATGAAGAGTACGATGCGATGGCGGCTTATATCGCATCGCAAGCTAAATAAAGGAGAAATGTTATGGATGCAACATTCATCAATGTAATGAAGGATGCCGCCGGTGTACCATTTTATCCGGTAGTATTTCAAGGACTCTATGTCCTCACATGGGCTCTGCACGCCGCCTTTGTTTTATTGGCACTGGGTTCTATGGGACTTTCGATCTACGGAAGCACTCAACAAAAAAGTGATCCGTATTGGAAAATATTAACCCCGCATCTTATTATGACGGGGAAAATCAGTGTATCGGTTCTCATCGTTTTGGGGGTCGCCCCATTGCTGTTCACTCAGGTCATTTATGATTCTGGCTGGTATGTGGCGAACACCCTCTCAGGGGCATGGGTATTTATCTTTATTTATGCACTTGTAATCGGGTACATGATGTACTACTGGTATCAATACGCCAATAAAAAAGGCTCTTCCGGTAATACCCTTATCGGGATTATCTCGTTTGCTATCTTGGTCTTTTGTGGCGTTTTGATGCACAACTTCGCAGTTGAAGCGATCTCACCAACTAAATGGATGGATTGGTATGCCCCTAACGGTGTTGTGGATAATGCCGGATGGAATATGCATCTCGATCTTCTTCGACTTGGATTTATGGTGAGTTTGATGATTCCGGTTACTGGGATTTTTATGCAAAACTACAGCCGATTTTTGAGCACACGTGAAGATTTTGAACCAAAATATCTTGAATTTGTGAAAAACATCGGAACCAAAATGGCGGTTATCGGTTTGCTAATCAGCGCTGCATTATTCGCGGTATGGATGCTCAAAGAAAATCTCTTGCTTCACCCACTCTCATTGGCTACAGTTGTCTCAGTTGTTATACTTCTTGTATTAGCGATGAGAAATAAAAACAGCTATGTCACTACTGGTATGTTAGTTATTGTAGCTCTTTTTATCTCAGGTATTCGAGAGCTTATCCGATATAACATCATGTCTGGGATTGGCTATGATTTGTATGGGTATCCGATGAATTTGGAGTGGGAAACTATCATAATGTTTTTACTGACATTTGTAGTCCTTGGATTTACAGGTATCGCTTTTATCCTTACTATGGCATGGAAAGTTGGCAAAACAAAAGGTGTCTATACGGCAACAGAAGGTTCAGCAGTATCACGACTTGCGAATGCTTCTTTGACACTATTTATCTTATGGATTGTTGTCTATTTTGGATGGGGCATGGTAGCTCTGTTTAAAAATACTCTCTAAACTTTTGTATCGAAAAACATAATTTTTCGTAGCTTTCGGGGTAGGGACTTTAGTCCCTGCCTCTCAATGGGCTTTGCTCATTTAATGCGTAACATTAGTTAAAAGTTAATTTACTTTTGTATCGCTATTTCTAATTCTTGTGTTGTTGTAAATGTTTGAATATCTGTGATGATTTTGTTCTGCAGAGATACTAGAACTATTTTATCACTTTCTACCCCAGCTTTATACGTTGCTGCGATATCTTTATCTTGCAACACCCACACTGTATGTTTAAAGTCTTTGAGTCCTGGAAGGATAAACATACTTCGGATAAGTGAAGGTGCTCCACTGACATCTGCTACAAATATAGTTTTGTTTTCTTGAAGATACTCAGGTGCTTTTGTCGCAAGAAACTCGTTACACGCGTGCCCAATATCTTTAGAAAAAGCAAAAATTACCTTTTGTGTTTGCGCATCTAGCTCGTGTGAAACTTCAAACTGATCATTTAGTTTGATACTCTCAAGACTTTGTTGTACAACAAGTGCGGGTTTTACAGTCTCTGGCGTTGCGTTTGAGCTGCAGCCCAAAAAGAAAAGAGCACTGAGTGCTGCTAAAAGAATTTTTTTCATAAGGTAACTCCATTTTTTTGCCAAATCATACAAAAGCCTTACTATAAATATAATCTGAAATAAACTTAATTATCATGATTAATAATTTTTAAAGCAAACAAAAATAGTGTAAAATACGCCCACAAAACGAACAAAAGGATATTTTATGGCGTATGCAACAGCAAGACATATACTCGTACACAGTGAAGATGAGTGCAATACTTTAAAAGCAGAGATAGAGAGCGGAACTTCTACATTTGAGAGCATAGCTGGCTCTTACTCACAGTGTCCATCAGGAAGAAAAGGTGGAGATTTAGGTAAATTTGGTCCAGGACAAATGGTGCCTGAGTTTGATAAAGCGGTATTTACAGGTGATGTCGGCGTCCTTTACGGTCCAATCAAAACACAGTTTGGTTACCATTTGCTAGAAGTTACAAGCAGAGGCTAAGACTTCAGACTCATGTGGAATTCTCCATATACCACTTTGTATAAAAGCGTGAAAGTTCTTTTACTCCTTCTTATATCTGCCGAAGTAGAAAATTACAGAAGTGGAAAAATAAAAACAGTGCCTTACGCTGAAGGTATGAAAGCAGGCGGTGTTGTAGTAGGTGAAGAGGTCAAAATCTCGATAGAACTTGAGGGTATTTTAGCCAAGTAATAAAGTGATGTATGCCAAGTCATCAC
>Ga0154590_1018_pt3 | contig 36338 bp, 42 predicted proteins | sample RifGroF2_FD_116019 | JGI IMG/M metagenome (GOLD analysis project Ga0154590, IMG submission 116019) | Sulfurimonas sp. GWF2_37_8 | reverse complement strand
CATGATAAATAAGCTCAGTTTTTAAAGTATGAAAGAAGCTCTCAGCCACTGCATTATCCCAGCAATTTCCTTTTCTGCTCATGCTTTGCACGATTCCATGTTTTTGGAGTAAATCTTTATGTTCATACGCTGCATATTGACTTCCTCTATCAGTGTGCCATACAAGTCCTACAGGTGTCATTGGTATAAGTAGTGAAATGTTTTAATATAAGGGGTAAGCGAGTTAATATCCATAATGACAATAGAATTTTTATTGATGGACGAGACACAAAAATGAGGCTGTGGAACAACAGTTCAACTAAATATATTAATGTAAATTCTAGAACACAAATCAAAGAGATAAATGGTATGGATTTAGAATCAGCCTTGTATGTCAAAGGCTGGCTGTGATTATAATCAACAGAATACTACAACTATAAAAGATATAGAGCAAAATATGCCTCTATATCTTCAAAAATCAATACCTACATCTAATTTAATTCTACTAAGTCGGACTTTTACGGACTCAAAAATATCTTTTAAAGAAAAGATTCTTATTCAAATCTTATCAAAAATCTTATTATTGGACGGACTTGTGACGGGCTTTGTTTATTTATTGAAAGCTTAAAGTTGAAATGAAAAGTGCTTAAAAGTCCCTGTTTATAGGGATTTTAATGTGGCTCCGAATACTGGAAACCACAGAGTAATCTCTTAAATACCCTTAAAATACCCTATATATCGAAGTTTTCACATATAAGATATTTAGTCAAAATGGTATTTTTTAGGTATTAAATGGCAGCGAATTGGCACCGAAAATATTTTATATCTTATAAATCATCCGAATACTACCATTTTCAGATTCCTCAAGGTTGGTATCTAATAGTGCAAATCCATATTCTGTATAAAATTTAATTACCTTTTCATGATTGATAGCATCCACTAAAATATATCTTCCAGCCACCAAATCATGTGCCATTTCAATTTTTGAAAAAGCATCATCCAGTAATAATGTGCCTAATTTGTATTTTGAATAGTTGTCAGAAATACCAAGTTGTCCTATCAAGAAGCTATGAATACAAACTCTGCTATTTGAAACACCATCTATCTTTTTTATACTTGTTTTAGACATACCATTAGTGCTTAATGATTTCATAGATATTGTAAAATACCCTACAATTTCATTTTTACTAATATTTACAAGTACAAAAGTTCTTGATATTTGTCTATCTTCAAAATCAAGAGCAGTAATATGAATGAAATTCGTTAAATCTGAATTTATATCACATTTAAATGTACCAAGAAGAGAAAGTTCAACTTCTCTAATCGGAAACAACTTAAAAGTTGCATATAAAGATTCTTTTTGAGATTCTGTCATTTAGTGAAAATTACTAAGCAGATGCACGAAGTTTATTTAGTCTATTTCTTCTTTCTTTACGAGCAGTTTCTTGCTCTTTTCGTGCCGAAGAATTTGCATTCTTCTCAGCCACTTCAAACCCTTTAATAGATGAGTCCGATAATTTAATAATTTCTGTAAATGCTTTTGTCATTACTAACTCCTCCTTTTGTTCTTTACACAATTATAGCATATTTTATAAAACGAACTAAGTTCATTATTCCAAAATAGTTGTCATAAAGACAACGAATAAAATTCGTTTTAATTTGAAAGATTAATAATTGAAGTCCTTAAAAAATTTAACTTGCAGATTGAAAAGGTTTTTTTGTAGCAAAATCAAGAAGAGATTTTAGCTTGTCTGTTTTTTCTTGAATATATTTAGAAGACTTGTTGTCGCTAAACATTGAAAAAACTTTTGTTGCATCCGCACCAGAAAGTAAAATACCGCTTTCTTCTTTTGCGTTTTCATTAATATGTTTAACAGCCATTTGAATCCCCTTTGTTTGATTTATAAGTTGAGTTATAGCTAAAAATGAATTAAATTTCCTTATATACAAATTGATATACAGATTCAATATTTTTATAATCATCTATACTTTTAAAATATTCCTCTACTTCAACTCTTAAATATCCAGGTATCACTATTAAATCCATTTTTGATATCAGTTTAATTCTATCTTCTAAAGTCGTTGTTTTACCATTAAACATATTCCTATCACCTTTTATAAAAGCTTTTAATAAATATTTTGGATTTGCTTTATCATATCCATTATTACCCCTACAAAACCTATCTGTAATTGCGTATGCACCATCTTTTATAGAATTTTCTTTTCCTTTCATATGGATACTTTGTGTTAAAAGTTCATTTAGTAATGATGCATCTTTAGTGATAATCATGTGAAAAATTGTATAATGCACATGGTATTCATTTAAAAAACTTACTTTTGATAACTTATGCTTTTTAAACAATGGATAATCTATATAAGTATTATCTTTCGTTTTCCAATGCCAATATTCATCTATTTCTTGATTTAAAATTTTAATTATTTTGGAATCTTTCTTAGCAAATAGTACCCCTAATTCTATACCATCTTTTGCATTTTTAAAATAATTTGTACCATCATCATTTTTTCTTGTAAATGTTACATTTGTATATCCAGCTAGTTTATAATTATCAGATTCACTAAAATTTTTATAAAGTTCTATATCTTCGATGCTGTTTTTTAACAGTATTGTACTTGTATCAAAGTACACCCCACCATATTTTTCAAGCAATCTTAATCTAATAATATCACTTTGATTTCCACCAATAGTACTTAAATCATTTATTCTGTTTTTCATGTCAAAAAAATAATCTGGCAAATTTATTAAATTTTCCACATAATATTTAGATGTTTTGTCAAGTGAAACAACTACGACATTCCAATCTGTATTTTCTAAGCGTTTTCTTATATTACCGATATTCATCTTGTGAATAATGGGTATTCTATCTTCACTTTTATCCCAATATAAAAATACATTTTTATTACTTTTTATCACTATTTAAATCCTTAAAAAAATTTATTTTTTGTATAATTTCATCATCATTAAACTTATTCATATCTTTTGTCATATAATCATCTTTACCTAAGCTAAAAATAATTTTAGTTTTTAATGATTTTTTTGGTAACCAAGCATTAAAACTATTACCTGCTTTATAATAAATAGATATAAGTTTTTTATTCATTCCAATAGAAATATGGACAATTGAAGTATCAACAGATATTACAATATCAGATTTATTTATTAAATCAATACTATCTTTTATAGTGAAAATATTTTTAGCTAAAATAATATTTTTACAATTTGTTTTTTTAATTATTTTATAGGCAGTATGTTTTGTATTTGGAGAAAACAAAATAATAATTTTTAGATTTGGATAAACTTTATTAATTTTTTGTAAGATAGAAACTGATTTATTAATGGATAATGACTTATCATTTCTACTCCCAAATGGATTGAATAAAATATCATATTGAATGATATTTATTTCCTTTTTAGTATGAGGAATAATATAATTATCATTAATATTATCAATATTCATATACTCTAAAATTTTATAATATATTTCATTAACAAGTTTTTCATTGACTTCTTTTAAAAAATTTTTATTTGATAACTTTAAAGTTTCATCCGTTGAAAAGACATACAAGGGGGTAAGTTTATTAATGAAAAATAAATCATTAAATCCTAATGTTCCAATTAGTGGAATTATAATATCAACTTTTTTAATTTTATTAGCAATATTATTTATATCAATTAAACTATGGTTACTATCGATAATATGGATACTATCAGAATTATAATATTTATATATTGATTTTAACTCTTTAGTAGTAATAATAGAAATCTTAATATTTGTCTTTTCTTTAATTTCTCTAAAAATAAATGATGAAATTATTGCATCACCAATTTTACCATGCCAATTTATAAGTAAAATATGATTTATATTGTGTAACGAACTACTTAATTCTTTATCAAATAATAAAATTCCAATTTTTCTACATAATTTATAAAAAAATCTATTTAATATATTTTTCATTAATTTTAATTTCACAAATATCATTAATTTTTAGATTCTTTATATATGGGGCTACAACTTCGATAAGAAAATCATTATTTTTATGTGGTGATTTATAAGCTTTATATAGCCATGCTTGAACTTGATTATTTTTATATGAAAATGTAATGGGAGTAAATGATAATTTTTCATACCATGTATTTGAATTTGGTAGCCAATATACTTTATCAAATGTATATTCCCAATGATTTAAAATAAATTTATTTTTTAATTTAATATTTATTGTAGCCATTTGACAATCAATGATTTTTTTAAAAAAAGATGGATAATGTTCTTTGAAAAAATTTACTTGATGATATATTGAACCATATCCATTCCAATTCATTTTTTGACCCGATGCTGATGATTCTCCTCTTTCAATAATTCCTATTAAACATATCATTGATTATGAATTAAACCAATTATAAACTGCAAAAGCTCCAGCAATACCTACTCCTAGTAATGCCCAGCCTGATAATTCATCTGAACTTGAAGATGATGATGAAGATGATGAACTATAACTTGAATTATCATTTTGTTCTTTGGCATAAGTTGAATTATTTTCCAAACTATTTATAATATTTTCACATGCATTTTCAAAATCTGATAATAATTCTGATGTCATTTCAAAATTATCTTCATGAAGCAACTTATTTCTTATCGATGCTATAAATCGGATTGATTTTACTATTTTTTCATCAATTAGATGTTCTATGCTGGAAATTTTTTCATGAAGACCTCTACCGTCTGCACCCATCTTAACTAAAATTGTCTCAATTCTTTTTGTTTTTTCAATAACTTGTTTATAACTCATATATTGCTCCTATTTTTAAATTACCACAAGGTTTAATTTCATTATTTAATATTAAATATTTCTTAATAAATTCTAATGATTTTATATATTTCTCATTTTCTAAGGATTCATTTGTCATATATGAAATATAAATTTTCAAAAGATTATGATTTGGGATTTCATCTAAAAATTGTTTTAAATCGGGTAAATTGCTTTCATTTAGAATTAATCTTAATGACCTTAAAACTGGCATAAAATCATCTTGTATAAATATCTCTTTTGCAGTATTATCAAGTTTTTCTGTAACTTTAGATTTGTTTAACTGTTCTTCTATAGATGGGTTATTTAATGCTACTTTTTTGTCAATTATAACTGAATAAATAGATGTAAATGATTTTGCACCTTTTGACAAAGCATCAAGCTTTGCTTTATTGGATGATGAACCTGTTATAAGTATATCATCACCATATACTACATGAATATTATTATTTTTATAAAAATCATAATCAGGTAAAATATGGTCAGTTGTTAGTCCAATAATTTTTCTTTCTTTTGTTGTAAGTGATGCATAGTTTTCACAAGGACTTGCTAATCTAGGAAGTTTTAATTTTGATATTATTGGAAAGTTCATAATTGCTAGTTTTGTATTTATATGTGGAAGAGCAATGTCAAACATAATATTTGCAGATGATTTAACATTTCTATATCCTGGTGTCATAAGAACAATATAATCATTATTTTGTTTTGCTATTTCAAGTATTTTTCTAAATCCACTTTGAGAATTATCAATCTCTTGAAACATATTCTTTATAATCATATAGGCAAATATATTTATATCTTTTATACTTCCATATTTAGCTAAACTATATTGTTCGGTTAATAAACTCATGTCATCATAATTTTTCATATTGATAAAATTATTCTCACTATTTATAGTAAGATAACAATTTGAAATTTGCATTATCTATCTCCCTTTGCAATACACTTATCAATATCTACATGTATAACATTTCTATTTTGATAATAACTTATTTTTTTAACACCAATATCTTTAGCTGTATTTAATATAGTTTGAATGCCCATACTTATTTCATTTGGTGCATGTGCATCAGAACCAATAGTAAAAAAAATATCAAAATCATTTAAAATTGATATCAATGATTTTGATGGAAAATTCCACATTTTTTTTGTTTTGCTATTTGTTTTAATATTATATGTTGATTTTCTTAATCCAGATGTATTTAACTCGTACGATATATTATTATTTCGCATTAATTTTATTAATGGATAAAAGTTATCACAATATATATTTTCATCTATACCACCTCTTAAAATTGCATCAGGGTGACCAATGCTATCAAATAAATTAGATTCAATAAGTTCTTTTAGATATAAAAAATATTGTGTAATTAGCTTTTCATCATGTATATTATCTATATCCCAAATATTTATTCTTTTATTTTCTATGAACATGGAATGAATTGAGCCTATTAAAAAATCTAGTTCCATGTTAGAAATTAAATTTTTTGTATAATTTATATGTTGTGGCACAAAATCAGCTTCTAACCCTTTTAAGATAGTTATATCTTTTGAGTATTTTGATTGAACAGTATTTATATCGTCAAAATAATATTTTAACTCATCATATAATAATCTATTATTTATATCTATTGGGAAAGGAGCATGATCCGTAATTGTAAGAAATTTAATATTATTTTCTATAGCAGATACTACAATATTTTCAATGCTTCCTATAGCATGTTTAGAATATTTTGAATGCGTATGAGAATCAATCATTTTCAATCATTTTATTCAGTAAGGATTTCTCATAAAACATAATTTCTTTTATAATCCAGTATGGATTATTAACATCCTTAATTAGTTTTTTAACATCCTCATTTATAGAAATTTTATCCATTAATTGCATAAATGGTATTGTATATAAAGTATTGATTAATTTATCTCTTAGAACAATATTTTTAAAAAAATCAATATCTACAGTATCAGAGTTAATATTAGCTAATAAATTACAATCAATACCATAAAAATAAATATCACCATTTGGCTTAATCGTGATTCCCATACCATTCAATAATGCTTTTGGATTTACATTTCCCAATGTAAAAACTTTATTTAATTTTTTTTCTTTAGCTTCAATATATTCAGATAAAGTCATATATTTCATATCTTTTAAAAATGTAGGCTTAACTAAATTTTTATAATCAATTTGAAGTTTTTTATTATCGATAATAACACTATCTTCAAGTTCATCATTTATTAAAATTTTTGATTTTATACCTAATAGTTTTAATTCTTCTTGTAAATAATTTCTTGTAAATTCTTTATCAATATCAATTGACCTAAAAGAAAATGTCATATTTGTTAAATTATTATCTAAAAAATATTTAACACTTATTGCATGAGGCTTATGATTAATTTTAGCGATATGATATGAATCTGTACTTAGTCTAATATTGCAAGTATCTCCATTTTTTATAATGATTTCATTTATTTCATCATATAAATTAATTAATTTATCATGAGAAATATATCCACTTGTGATAAATTCAAATGCAATTCCTCCATTAGATAACAATAAAATTTCTTTAAAAGCTTTAATATTATTGAGTGGTTCACCCTCTCCACTAATAGAAACTCTTTTTATTTCTTCGTGATTTATAAGTTTAGATATGTTTACTTTTGCTTTTTTTGTCAAAACCAAGTGGTCTTTTATTGTATGTTTATCTGAGTACATGCAAAACTCACAACCAACTCCACAAATTTGTGTTATATCAAAATATATTAAGTGATTCTCTAATTTCATTATTGTCCTATATATTTGTTAATTTTTCATAAAAGTTAATCTCGTATACTATCGGTTGACTTGAGAATAGTTGAACCTGATTAGTCAACTATTTCTCTTCAAGGCTTTGTTATAGGGCTTCTTGTAATTCCTTAATCACTTCTTTTACTTCGTCATTGAGACTATGGGTATACATTAATAAGAGTGATAAAGTTTCAAAAAGTCCTTTTGCTGTTTTAACAACATCTGAAATTTGTTTATTACTATAGCTTATTTTATTATTCTCAAAGATAGTTCTTAAATATTCTCCTTTACCATGACTAAATAAAGAAAATTTTTCATAACTGGCTAATTCAGATTTTGAAAATTGTATAAAAACTCCTTCAAATTTTGCTCCTGATTTATCTTTATAACTTTCGAGATCTTTTAGCATTTTAAAAAAACTTGGAAAGTCCTCTTCTCCATCTATAAGTTGTAAAATATTTGTATTTTTTTCTTTTTCTATAAATTCAAGATAATAACTTTTGACATACAATTCTAGCATCGTTCTTAATAATAATATAGCCGAACTAAAATTATTATTATAAATTAAAATAAAAAAGGATTCATAGTGAGCACAAAATACATTGTAATATGCATAATTTATTTTCTTGTAATCATCATTAAAATTTAGTTTTTGGTTATCTAGTATTTTATGGATGAAAATAAAATTTGCTCTTATAGTCCCCATTAATTTAACTAATTCTTCGTTCAAGATGTATCCTTTCGTCTATTGATAGTATAACTATTTATTAATAAATACTATATCCCAAAAACACTGCGAAGCGTGAAATTATGGAAAAATTAAAGTTAAAGTTGACTTACTTCAATAACAAATTAAAGGCGTGTAATTACTATATCAGCACTACTGAGGTTCGATTCCTCAGCCCCACACAAAACTTTTCTAGACTTAATTCTTACTATTCATTTAAAATAAATCTCTGCAAGATTTGATTACATTGCTATTGAGAGTAGGCAGAGCAAGAGCCAAAATGAATTGATTTAAAAATCAATAACATCAACTATCCCATTACCCCTCTCAACAGAACAAAATAAACAATCCAAAAATCAATAACTCCCAAATCATCTCGAAACATTTTTCTTCACTACATTTTATTTAAAACAAGTCTTCTGCGAAGAGAATATTGACGAATCAATAAAACTGCTTTTATTTTATCCCAAATATTTTTTAAAACACTGCAATCATAAAAACGATACACGAGATGATGACGGGAGAAAGAGATTTTTGAAAGAGTAAATTTTATTCTGTTGAGATAATGGAATAAAAGAAAAAACTCAACCAAGAATCCAACAAGAGAAAGTCATTCAACGAATTAAATTCGTTTAAAAACACAAAGGATTTATCATGACACATTCACAAATCGAAGAACAGTTTAAAGGGATAGAGGGAATCAATGAAGCAAAAAAGATATACAAGGATTTAGCAAAAAAACTACACCCTGATGTTGGGGGAACAGATGAAATGTTTAAACTCTTAAACCAAGTATATAACCATATTTTAGAACATGGACTCAACTTTTTAAATGATAGTGAATTTGATGTTGAACTTGAAAAAGTAATCTCTAAAATTCTGCATTTTGAAAATATCATCATTGAAGTTGTGGGAAGTTGGATTTGGCTATCAGGTGACACCAAAGGTATTAAAGAAACATTGAAAGAGCTAAATTTCAAATGGGCATCAAAGAAAAAAATGTGGTATTACGGAGAGATGAAAAGCAGAAACCCACAGCAAAAATCTATGGACGACATAAAAGCAAAATACGGATGCCAAGAAGTAAAAACCAAACAACGAAATAAACTCACTGCCTAAACGAATTTATTTCGTTTAGGCACAGCCCATTTTTTTTAAATAAAGTCAAATTAAAAGCCTAAAAATAGGGCTAAAAAAGAGTTTTGATATTCTTTAAAACACCCTCGCTTTTATTTGATTTAATCCTTTTATAGCGGTATCATCGTCTTTGTATAGGGATATTTTAACCCCTATATGAAAGGACAACAATGACTCATAAACTTTCCCCAGAGCACCAAGAGATGTGCAAAAGAATAAAAAATTATAAAGCTAAAAATAAGGCAGAGCAAGAGGTTCTGTATCTTGTTTTAGAAGAGCCAGCCCTCAAACTGATTCTAAAATCAGAGCTAACGGCGACTTCAAAAATATTATTGGTGTATTTACTCTCTCGTGTTCATTTCTCATATGAACACCTCTATATTTTTCTGCCCTATAAGGAATTAGAAAAACATACGGGGATTAAAAAACCCACCGCAATAAATTCCCTACAAGATTTGGATTCAAAAGGTTTCATCCAATTACATTCAGGTACCAACAGAGTTATAAATAAGGAGATAAGGGAATTTATATTTCCCCAAAACACCTTATTCTATAACCCCATGCGTAACCAACCAAATATAATAGAGATGACACCATTTTTCGCAAAATTCATCAAGGCTCAAATATGATGCTTTTAGGTGGCTTAAAAATCATGCTTTGTGGTGGCTCAAAAACTATGCCGTATTTAAGATTTACACTAAATTTAAAATATACATTGAACTTAATATATAAATACTCAGAATATGAAAAAATGAAAATAGAAAAAAAACTTTGCGAAAGGCTATTAAATGAACTCTATTGAATTTTTAGAAGATTACTTCAATGAAGACGAGCATTTCATAATCGCCCAAAAACATCCAATCGGTGCTGATGGTAAAGTAAAAAATTACCATACCATGCTCAATATAAAAGATACTAATTTTAAAAAACAGTTAGGGAGATTTTACTACCTAAACAAAAATGATGGTGTTGATATATATTTTTCATTAAACACCTATAAACCGCAAAACACCTTCCATCCAAGCCGTAAAGAGGAATTTGTGAATTCAATAAAAAGCTTTTACTTCGATATAGACAAGGGCGATATAGAAGAGAAAAAAAGAAAAATAATAGAACTGTTTGGAGAACCAACTTATAAAACAGAATCCTCATTAAGGAAGTTCCAATTTATCTATAAATTTAAAGAAGCCCATATTGTAAAAAACAAAGAGGAGCGGGATTATTTTAAAAAACTGCTCAAGGGTTTAATCTACCACTTCGATGTTGATAAAACTTTTGACACCGCTCGCATTTTTAGATTAGCGGGCTATATGAATAAAAAAACTCAGAATAATAATTTTATAGTCACAGTCGAAAAATTTCCAAATTATTACAATTTTACAGATTTTGAAAATGTCGCGAAAAACTATTTATTAGCAGAGGCAGAGGCGAAAAAACCTTGCCAAAAAACGGCAGAAACCCGTCCAAAAGCGATGATAAACAAAAATACGGACATTGACTCGAGCAGAGCTGAATTTGAAGAATACAAGGGTATTAAAAAAATCGTAAATCGTAAATACATAGAGCTACTAAATAAATACAATCAAGACAAATCCACAGCCGACTTAGCCTATGCAAGATGGCTTCGCACCTCGAAACAAATCACAGATGATGAAATCATCATTAAAAAGATATTTGAAGCAAGAGGCTACGAGGACATTATGAAAAAGCACCAATACCAAATTCAATACTATATTGAGAACTTATTATCCAAAAGTTTATAACTTTTTAAAGAACAGAGAGATTTCATTGCATTACATCCTATAATATAGAGAAGTGGCTAAAACATAGCAAGGTTAGGCAAATGTAAAACATTTTCCGCCTTGTTTTTGTTAAACACAAAAATTTAAAAAGGACTAATACTTATGGAAGAATTAACATATATTGAAGTAAAAAAGATAATCAACGCTGTTGTTACGAGGGTTGTATCAGAAATACATGACAGATACGAAAAACAGTCAATCAATGGTTTTTTAGAAAAATACAAATGCAAGGATGAGAGAGAATTTATTGAAAAAATGATTTGTAAATTATCTGTTTCCCCTGATTTAAGTTTAAACATGAGAGAAACAATAAAGAATTTGGAAGATGAGTCATTTGCGTTGTCGTTTGATAACGGCTTAAAAGTCTCTCAATTAAACGATGCCAATCATACTATAAGAAAGCTAATTCACGAGGTTAAGTCATTAGAAAAATTGGTGAAAGCCTATAATGAAAAAACCGAATATATAGAGCAGTACTTTGAAAACATCCAATTGGTACTAAGACATAATAACCTTGATTACAATGATGAGTTAAAAAAGATAAAGCCAAATTCTGCGTTAGATAAATCGTTTAATAATCCAAGAAGATAATATGAAATTTGTAAGAGTGAGATTGGATGAGGATGAGTATAACAAAGTTCAAATATTAGCAAATAGTTCCAATAAGAGCATTCGTGAATATATCACATCCAACGCTCTAAAAACTAAAAATCAAACACATCTCTTTTATTTGCTCAACAGCATTAACGGTACATTGGAAAATATAAATAATGAAATCAACAGAAGTGGTTATCGAAGTTTTGATATTGCTATTTTTAATTATTTGTACCTGATAGAAAAATTGCTAATGGAGGTGCTAAGTGATAATTACGGTAAATAGTGGAAACGGGAATTTAACGAACTATCTAATCAACGGCACCAATAATAGTAGAGATAGAGAAAAAATAACTATTTTGGACGGTAATGCCAAATTGACGGATTCATTATCAAAGTCATTAAATTATAAAGACAGTCATTTTCACTTTATAGTAAGTGCAAACGGCAAACGAAGCGATGAAGATATGTCTGCCATATATAAAGATTTTAAAAAAGAGTTATTGCATTCCTATTCAAAAGATGAAGTAAATTTATTCGCTGTTCTTCATCAAGACACAGACAACAGCCACATCCATATACAAGTTCCAAAAAAGAACCTGCTAACCGATACGAAGTTGGATTTATACTATCACAAGCGTGATTTAAAAAGATTTGAGGCAATAAGAGATTATTTAAATATAAAATATGATGAAACACCGCCAAACCCCATCTCAAAATCAAACCCCGAGAAGAATTGGAAATATAACCCATCCTCTATAAAAAATAAACTTGATAAAAAAGCTTTTGAGGATAAATTACTTGATTACCTTTTTGAAAATAAAGAGAATTTTAGTTCTCACGATGAACTTATACAGCACATGAGAAATGAGCTGAAACTTGATATTCAAAAAATAGGCTATGACTATAAAAAAGATGATTTTTATTTAACGGTGCAACATGACATCGGATTAAAAGCTCAGAGGATTTTTAGTCCCTTATTCAATGACGGCAAATCTAAATATATTACCGAAAACGGAACAAAAAAATATATAGAATATGATTTTAATGACATCCCTCTGCAAAAGCAAAAAGAGCATATAAAACAGCAATCACTAAACCATATAAAAAGTCGGTTGGATGCTATGCAAGAGGTACATAAAAAAAGAGTTGATAACAGATTGGACGGCTCAAGAGTAAAAGCCCGTAGCCGTTTAAACGAAGAAACAAATAATTTCATCGAACCTATGGATACACCGCCAATTTTAGAAGATAAATTATTCCACGGCGATGAAATAAAAAAAGAGAGTACCATTAAAAACAATGCTCTGCATTACCAAAAACTCGAATATCTGAAATCTTTGAATTTAGCCCATATCGCCATAAAACTTTACAATTATAAAGAGATAGAGTCCACCGCTAATTATTCAGTTATAGAAAATAAAACAAGTTCTCAACAGTTGGTTGTTTATAAAGATGAGAAATCAAAAAACTATATGTATAAGAATTTAAACAACAGCAGTAAAGGCGGAGATATAGGTGATTTTTTAGAGATGCTCGCAAAGAATTTATTTACAGAGATATATTTCATTATAAAGTATATGAAAAAAATAACTGATTTTTTTACTGATTTGATGGAACTATCTCTTGTGGCAACTGATCTATTAATAGAAGATTTACAACAAAAGCACCACAAAAACCATTTTACTGAGCAAAACAAGCTTTATATTCAAGAAGATTATAGAAGTCCATCAAGAGATTTAAAACCGAAATAAATTCGTTTTTCGGTATCATTTTATAAAAAATGGCTATGAATGATACTGCACTTAGACTCTTTTAATACTTTTGAATCCCTAATAAGCGATGATATACAGTTTGTACTTATTGATTTTCAATATGTTGAAGTTAATTCAAAAGTTTATTTACAAAAACAGTTTATACCCATAGCATCCAAAGAAGAAGTATCTCGAGAATTTATAGAAACCTACTTGTCAAACTCAATGATTTTAGTAATTTATGACAAAGAGAGATACAAGTCCAACACAAAAAACACCTCCTCAATCGTTGAAAATGTACTAAGCAGAAAAGTTGCACCAGAAACCTACAATCTCATAATACGAATGATAGAAAATAAGAAGGTTGATATATCCTCTTATCAATCATTAGTCCAATCAGACACCCTTGTAGAATTGATTTCTAACACTATATCTACTCAACATATCTTCAAAAAAATCTTATTGGATTTTAAAAAATTAAATACTTATTTTTTAGAAGAGCCTCAACTTATCAACCTTCTAACTAAGCATGAAATATACAAAGATAAAAAAACTGCTCAAAAGATGATAGCAAGTAATAAAAAAGAAGATAAAGAGTTGCTAAAGAAAGCATACAAAAAAATTCTGAAAGATTATTATATGCCCATGGAGTCATATGTAGAAACCAATATTCGTGAAATACTAAATAATCATCAAATGGAAGATGCCTTGGAAAATCTTTTTTTTCATGAAGATGGGTGTCTCTTACAGACAATAAATTATTTAAATGAAGAATTTCACAAAAAAATGTTTAATGCTATTTTTGAAAAGATTTCAAACTCTAAATCTTCAAGCCCTCATAAAAACGCTAAAATCTTCCTACTTGAAATCTTGCGAGAAATCAAATATGTAAATTTATACTCATATGATGAGACATATAATAGAGCTATATTTAAAAACGCAATGAAGAGATTGTATAAAAGCATGACATATAATACTCTTAAAATTATAGATGTAAATAGTTCCCCATCTTTATATTTAAGAGAACAATATGACTATACGATGGAATATGAACTGCTCATAGATGATATCAAAGAAAAAGAGTCCCTTTTAGTTGATGAAGAGATAAAATCGCTTTATAATGGAGATATTGAAGCCTATGAAGAGGATATGTTAGGAATGTATCTTAATCATATATATGGTGCTGATACAAATGGCGTTACTGTTTCTGAAATAAAAGATAGTAACACAAGAGAGCATATAGAAGCATTTAAGGAAATTTACATTTATGAGCAAAGTCAGTTAGAGTTGGAATTTTTAAAATCTCTTTACTCAGAGAACGATGCTATTATAGATATTGATATAAATACAAGAATACCAACCACAAAACTTAAACACGGTAAATATATACGACTTACCAAGGCAGAGCATGCCAAATTATTAAAAGTGGAAACAAAGAAATATTTACTTGAAAAACGAGAAAATGAAAGCTATTCAAGAAGTGATGCAAGAGGCAAAAATCAAACAACAATTTTTGACAACAATGAGCTTTATAAAGAAGAAGCAGTTGAGAAGTTTTATTTAATCTCTAAAATGAAACAAGAGATGTCAGATTTAGAATACATAGAATCATCCGTAGGAAACTCACGACATATATTAAAAACAAAAAAAGACTATCAAAACTATCAACATTCAAAACAAAAAAACGATAAACCAAAGATAGACACCTCGGATTATGAAATCGCCTTCACCTTTTAAAAAGTAAAACAAGCAAAAACTCTACAAAATAACACCACAAAGAAATCTCACATAAGATAAAAAGTCATAATTTTATTAAATTTATATGAAAAAATCTTCTTTTTTTCACTTTTAAAATAATGATTTTTTACCCCTATTTTTATAAAAAAATATTCATAAAACAACACTTTTTTTTAAATTCAAAAACCTCATGAAACAGCGTAAATAAGCCATTTAGACAACTCTATTTTTAAATAAAAAATTCCAAAAGAGCACTTGCAATCACCGCCTGAATACAGAATCGACAAAGCCCTCTGTTTTTAGATTTAATGCCATCAAGATTAAAAAACGGAGATACTCAAACATAAGTTGTGTTTGAATAACTTCCCCGTTTTAAATCCAATACCAAAAGGTGTCATGTTCTTTAAATTATTATTGTCAAAAAAACAATCATTGAATAATCTTCAAGATACACCACTATGGAGTGAATCCATAGAAATATATAGGGGAGTTGTCTCAACTATATAGGAAACGAATTTTTTTCGTTTAAACGGTGGGTGTCATTTTTAAGTAAAAACTTTAAATAGACATATATCCATGTTCAAAATTTATTTTGAAGAACCTAAACAGGAACAAAAAATGAAAAACAATAAAATTATTCAAGCGAGTGTATCTGCACTTAAATTTAACAACATTATAGATATCGTAGGAGATTTAATCTCTTTTGAAAACTTGACAGAGTCAATTAAAAATTATAGTGTTCAGACACCTATTTATATTGATGATGATAACAATGTTATCTCAGGAAATAGAAGAGCGTTAATATCAAAGAATTTAGAAATTAAGACGATACCTGCGTTTGTGGTTGATTCCAATAAAACCCCTCTTGAAATAGAGAAGTTAAGAATTGAGTTTTTACTGACTAACAGAAATATGTCGCATCTTGATATCATTCAAATATACTATTATCAACATGCTGTATTTGAAAAATACGATGAACCATACACAGAGTATATGTCAAAAATTCAAAATTGCACTCAAAGAGCGATACAGTTAAAACTTAAAGCTGGAAAAATTTATTCAACACTTTCAGACGAAGTGAAGTCTATTTTTCAAAAGTTAGACTCGGCGAAAAAAATCCCTTTCACAACTTTTATTGTGATGTCTAAACTTGAAGAGATAGATTTAGCCAACTTCATAAAAGAAGTTATTGAGACAGAGAATATTGAACACAAACACCTTGTTTCCATCACAAAACAATATGAAGAGATGTTAGCTCGTCAAAATCGCAACAAAACAATTAATGAAGATTCCAAAAAATCAAAAGAGTCAAAAGAAACCAAAGAAGAGACTGTTCTTTCCGAAATATCTGTCAACGAATTAAATTCGTCAGAAGATGCAGAAATCAAAGATGATGATGAACCCAATATTCTTGTCGATATGAAGAGAGTCTTTAAATATGAGATTAAAAAATATTTTAATGTTGCCATTGAAACCGATGAAGAGGAAGATGTAGAAAAAATACAATCCAAACTTCATATCGACTTCAAAGAAGAGCTTGAACTTATCAAATCTCTTCTTGAAGGAGCAAACTAATGGCTACAATTAATATTGATTCACAACTGCACCAATCAAGTCACGACAAGAAACTTTTTAAAGATAACTATATATCTTTTATTTATTCATATAAACACGACATCAAAGCTCTACTTGCCTATGGTGGGGGAAAGTACAAGATGAGAAATGACTTAAATGACATCTTTAACAACCATTTAACCAAATATAATCACTACGACACCTATGTAGATGGTTTTTATGGGATGGGCGGTTCTTTTAAAGCTCTGAGCGATTCATTACAAAAGCATGGTGTAAAAACCGTAATCGTAAATGAAATCAACACCTGCATCATTACAATGCATGAAAATATAAGAAACTCACCTATAAAAATGAGAGATTATTTTTTAGAGTTTGTAAGAACTGAAATTATCATCCCTTACAAAAAGCTTTATATACCAATAGAGGATTTTTTAAAGGTGAAGCAAAAGATGATTCAGAGATTTAATGAACTTCAAAAGAAAAAAGAGTTTGGCATTGAGACAAGCACTCTTTTAATTATGTTATCAGCCTTTAACTTTTCTGGAATGATGAGTTTTAAAAAAGGTGGCATCATTAGCTTTGGAAAACCTATCTATGAATTTGATGACATAGATGACTTTTTTTATAAAACCATCAAAAGAATAGATACCTACAGCAAACTGTATAACAGATTCGATATGAAGTTTTTCAACTCTGATTACTTGTTGATGTACAAAGAGTTTAAACACAGAAAAAATACTCTATGGAATATTGACCCAGTCTATTTAAAAGAAGATTACCGCGAATACAACGCAGAAGAGATGATGAATCTTCAAAATTCAGACATCAAAGAATGTACTGTTAATTATTCACAAAAAAACTTCAATCATATAGGCACACTTGATAGTTTAAGCGATATAGACTTCATCTATAACAATAATGTAAGTCCAATCCTTTATCATTACATTAATAAACTTGATTTAGAGTATAAACCTTTTAACAGAAAAGAACTTATCACAAGTGCAAAAAATGCGAAAGTTAAAAATGTTGTTGAACTTATACTATATAAAAATAACTTCAAACAACCTCTAAACAATATCTTCGATTCAAAATCTCTTGAAAAATGTGCTTAACTTTTAAAGTTAAGACATTTTCACCCCTCACAAAAATCTAATTTTCACCCCCTCTTATTTAAAAATCACACCCTTAACAAATCCCCTATAATAAGCAGTTTAATACAATAAATCTGTTGCACTTCCACTGCCGTTTTACCTTCGCTTCTTTTCTTGTATTCAAATAAACTGCGGACAAGAAAAACAAAGGACGCAAAAATGAATATTGACTTTGAAGCATTAAATCATATTTCTACCATCGTATCTCTTTTAACATCTGTAAAAGATACAGTTGAAAAAGGAACTATCCAAAAGAGATGGTTCAACACACAAGAGTTGTCGGACTACACAGGCTACAAACTTGAAACTATCAAATCTAAAATCAAAAAAAATGATTTCATCCAAGGCGTCCACTACTTCAAAAGAGATGGGAAACTTTTATTTGACAAAGTTGAAGTTGATAATTGGGTAATGGGTGTCAAATCTGCAAACAATGTAACCTATGAAAAAGAACAAACTGCATCAATCGTCAATGAGATTTTATCCTCATTAGTCTCATAAATTAAGGGCTGTTTAGCCTCTATTACCCTATAATGATGGAGTGAAAACTTCGTATATATAGGGTTCAATTATTAAAAATAAAGGAACTGTATATTATGAAAATCTATGTTAAAAAAGTTAAAAATTCCGAAGGTATAGTTAAAGAGTGGTTATGGATAGATTTCAACGATAACGATGGAATCAGACAAAGAAAAACTCTTAAATTAGAGAATACACCTGCTAATATGAAATTGGCAAAGAAAAAGATTATTCCTGAGCTGTTGTATAAGTTAGAGAATAATAAGTTCATTGAAAAAAAGATACCAAAATTGGATGATTATCAAAAGAAGTCATTTGAGATGAATGAAGGCTCACGAAGCCTCAGCACCCAAAACGATTATAAAATAGCTTATAATAAACACATCTCACCCCATTTGGGACATTTAAAACTAGACGAAATAAAAGCGTCTCATATTAAATTATGGCAAAGCAAATTGCTAAAAGCGGTAAGTCCAAGAAGAGTAAGAACTATTCGAGCTATTTTAAGCACCATTATAAAAGATGCAATTGCCGATGAGTTGATAGATAAAAATCCTTTGACTCTTGTTAAAACGGCAAAAGTCTCAAAAACTGAAATTACACCTTTTTCACTTAATGAGATTTCATTGATTTTAGAAAAGTCGGACGGACAAGACAGAAACTTTTTCGCTCTTGGTTTTATGAGCGGGATGCGAAGCGGAGAGATGGTTGGTTTGAAGTGGTGTGATGTGAATTTTTTCAAATCTGAAATCAAAATCACAAGAACCAGAAAAATGGGTTTTGATGGTAAGACTAAAACAGAATCGAGCAATCGCACGATTGATATTTTAGACTCATTGATGCCATATTTAAAAAGTCAATACAAACTCACTGGCGATAAAGATTCGTATGTGTTTTTAAATAAGTTTGATGAACCTATTTATGACATCAAAAGAATCAGAGAGACTTCATGGAAGAAGACATTAAAAGTTTGTGGGATTGATTACAGAACCATTTATCAAACAAGACATTCATTTGCGACTATGATGTTGGAAAATGGGGAAGATATTCTTTGGTTATCTAATATGTTAGGACATACCGACTCGTCTATGACACTGAGTAAATACACTCATTACATTAAGAGAAAAGAGAAGAAAAGAGAAGAGTTTTTAAACGGAACTTTTTCTTCTTTTGGCACCGAATTGGCACCGAGTGAAAAACTTGTTGCCTGAGTTGTTGAAAATGGTGTTTTTTTCCAAAAATGGAAATGTTTTATAGATTGCATGAGGTTTGTAATTTGGATAAAGATTTATTTGACACCGAATGGCACCGAGATTGACACCGAATGATTTATGAGGGGTAAGAAGTCCCCAGTTTGTGGGGTTCTATGTTGTTGTGGCTCCGAATACTGGATTCGAACCAGTGACCAAGTGATTAACAGTCACCTACTCTACCGCTGAGCTAATTCGGAATGTTGAAGAAAATTCTACTTAAAAATGGTGTCAGAGGGGGGACTCGAACCCCCGACCCCCGGCTTATGAGACCAGTGCTCTAACCAGCTGAGCTACCCTGACATCTTTTTTGTAGGTCGGAATTATATCTATGCAAAGCTTTTGTTTTCCTTTTGTCACAATAAAAAAGAACTTAAGGGCAAACAAACCACTATGATGATAGACTTCATTATTAAATTTTAATTTACCAACATTTGATACAGTTGCGTTTTTAAATAATTTATCGATAAAAAAAGGAGTATTATGAATTTTCAACCATTAGGTAAAAGAGTGCTAGTCAAACGCGTAGAAGAGGCAAGTACAACTGCTTCTGGCATTATCATTCCTGATAATGCCAAAGAAAAACCTTCTCGCGGTGAGGTTGTAGCAGTGAGTAAAGAGGTTACAGAACTTACATGTGGTGATAAAGTTCTTTTTGGCAAATATGCAGGCAATGAAGTTTCATTGGACAGTGAAAAATTTGTTGTAATCGAAATTGATGATGTTTTTGGAATCATCGGCTAAGTAACAAAGATTAATAGCTATGAGATTTTGAATCAAGTTCAGAATGACAAAAATATCGTCATTCAAAGCTTTCAATATGAAATAAAATTAAGGAATAAAAAACAATGGCAAAAGAGATGATTTTTTCAGACAATGCGCGTAATGCATTGGCTCGTGGTGTTGCAAAACTAACAGATGCTGTAAAGGTAACAATGGGGCCACGCGGTCGTAATGTTCTTATACAAAAAAGCTACGGCAATCCTATCATCACAAAAGATGGTGTATCTGTTGCACGTGAAGTGGAACTTAAAGACAAACTTGAAGATATGGGTGCACAGCTTGTAAAAGAAGTCGCTTCAAGAACTGCTGATGAAGCAGGTGATGGTACGACTACGGCTACAGTTTTGGCAAACGCGATACTCAGTGAGGGTCTTAGAAATATCACTGCAGGAGCAAATCCTATCGAAGTAAAACGCGGCATGGACAAAGCTTGTGCTTCAATACTTGAGCATCTAAAAGCATCTTCAAGAGCTGTAAACGGTAAAAAAGAGATCGCACAAGTTGCAACTATTTCTGCAAACTCAGATGCACAAATCGGTGAAATGATCGCTGAAGCTATGGATAGAGTCGGGCAAGACGGTGTTATCACCGTAGAAGAGGCAAAAGGTATCTCCGATGAGCTTACTGTTGTTGAGGGTATGCAGTTTGACCGTGGATATCTCAGTCCGTATTTCATCACAAATACTGAAAAAATGGTAGCTGAAATCGAAAATCCTTGGATACTTCTTTGCGACCACAAAATCTCTTCACTCAAAGATATGCTTCCAGTTTTGGAGCAAGTACAAAAAACTTCTCGTCCTCTTCTTATCATCGCTGAAGATGTAGAGGGTGAAGCACTTTCAACTTTGGTTGTCAATAAACTTCGTGGCGTTTTAAATATTTCTGCGGTAAAAGCTCCTGGATTTGGTGATCGTCGTAAAGCGATGCTTCAAGATATCGCTATCCTCACAAGAGGTGTTGTTATCTCTGATGAAACAGGCTACACACTTGAGGGTGCGACTATCCAGATGTTAGGACAGGCTTCACGCGTAGTTATAGACAAAGACAACACGGTTATCGTAAACGGTGCAGGAGACGAAGCGTCTGTAAAAGCAAGAATCGCTGAAATCAAAGTCCAAATCGATACGACTTCAAGTGAATACGACAAAGAAAAACTGCAAGAGCGTTTAGCCAAACTCAGCGGCGGTGTAGCAGTTATCAAAGTCGGTGCTGCCACTGAAACTGAGATGAAAGAGAGAAAAGACCGTGTCGATGATGCGCTCTCAGCAACAAAAGCGGCTGTTGAAGAAGGTATCGTTATCGGTGGAGGTGCTGCACTTGTTCGTGCTGCTGCAAAAGTAAATCTTGACCTTAGCGGTGATCAAAAAATCGGTTGTGAAATCATCCTTCGTGCTGTTAAAGCGCCAATGAAACAAATCGCAGCAAACGCAGGTTATGACACAGGTGTCGTTGTAAACGGCGTTGTAAACGCAACAAATGAAAATATCGGGTTTGATGCAGCTACAGGTGAATATGTAGATATGTTTGAAGCAGGTATCATCGATCCGTTTAAAGTAGGCCGTGTTGCTCTAACAAACGCAACATCTGTTGCAAGTTTGCTTCTTACAACAGAAGCAGCTATCTTCGAACTTCCAGAAGCAAGCTCTTCAAATGACAATATGAACAACGCAATGCAAGGCATGCCAGGAATGATGTAAGCTACCGAGTAAAGAAAATGAAAAAAGAGATACTTTCCCGTTATGAGTGTAACGGGGATGGAGCATTTATTATCGATGTTTCGACCCAAAAAGTGGAAGATTTGTACAATAATTTTGACAAACGTGCACATTTTCTCAAAAAAGATTTAAATGAGGATTTGGTTACTTATCTTGTTGAGAGTGTAAGTGAGATTGGTAAAAATCAATTTATCATCCAGTTCAATTTTGAAACTAAAGAGGATGATGCTTCTATCTCTAGGGTTCAAAACAGTATAGAAAACTTCTTTATCTATATGCAAGAACTTGAGCATAAAAAGATGCACGGAATGATGCGTTCATCTTTTATATTTTTACTTATTGGAATCGTCCTCGCGACATTTTCTATTCTCATCAATCAAAGTGATTTTGCAACAGAGAGTGTCACTATAGCCGTCATTGCAGAAGGTTTGACAGTTGCTGCTTGGGTTTCACTTTGGGAATCCTTGGCAACATTTCTGATAAAATGGATGCCTTTAAAGAAAAAAATAACACTCTATCATGCCATTGCAAACGCACAAATCGCTTTTAAATTTCATGAGAAACTCTAAAATATAAGTATCTTTTACTATAATTCATCAAAAACAGCGAGTTCTCAATGCAAAATCCTTTTGAATCAGGTCACATCAAAAACTATCTTCTTTTATATGCCAGCGTAGTAGTTATCATGGTGCTCTTTTTTATTGCCAGTACACTTTTTAACGATGTACAAACAATGGATAAAAAAATCTTTAATACAAATACAAGCAAACAACTTTTCCAATATAAACAAGAAGAGAACCAAACGCAAGTTATAAATTCTCAAATACGGCTCATGGATAAAGTATATTAACTCTAAAAAGTGATATTAATACCTCTTTTATGATTAATGCGTTATATTACAAAATAAATGGCTCAAAACAAAATACTCATCAATAAAATCAGCACTTATATGCACAATAACAAGGAGCGTATCTCAGTTTCTTGGATGAAAAGTCAGATGATGGTGGATATTTTTAACCACCATAAAGTAAGCCGTAAAAAATTTCATGAGTATTTTGCGCAGCAGATTATCGCCTATTTTGCAGATGTACTTTTAGGAAAACAAAAGATAGGCAACTGCCCTATTATGAATAAGTTTATTGATTATATGATAGAGCGTCATATCAGTGTACGAGAAATTTTTCTCATCTGCATGGAGTTTCGCGCTTCCATGATAGCCGAACTAACCACGGTAAAACTGCTCACTTCTGAAAATATGGAACTTATCGATGCCCTCTCTCATATTTTCAACCAAAACCTTGCAGGCGTTTTGGATTACTACCAAAATAAATGTTTAAATATCTCAGATGATATAAGTACGCCTGATTTTTCCGAATATGAGCTAGAGTTTCAAGCTTTTTTAGAGCAACAGGAAAATCCTGCGATTACCTTTAATAAAAAAAATCTTATGCACGCCAATAGTGCTTTTTTAAATATTATTCATGTAGAAAATATAGAAGAGTTCAATACAAAATATAAAACGCCATGGGAAATATTTGACTCTTTTGAATTTGTGGATAAAAAGTTTAAAGACAAAGAGTATGAAAAATGGCTTGAAGAAGTTCTCAACAATAAAGAGTCTGTCAATAAAATTTTTATACGCGAAAAAAATAGCAAAGGAAATATTCCCTATAGAGTTTTGGTGAGTGAAGTCCCATGTAAGATTTGCGAAGAATCCAACAAATACATTATGACGTTTTATCCAAATCTACTCAACGAAGAGCTTGCTCCGGTAAACTACATAGACGCACTTACCAATCTCCCAAATAGACTCAAATTTGAGCAGGTGCTTGAAACAAAACTTGCTCTCTTTGAGAGTAAAAAAGAAGCGATCTCTATCATCGTAGCAAAAATAAAAGATTTGGAAAACATCAACCAAATTTATGGCATTGAGATGGGTGATGTCGTTTTACAAGAGTTTGCGGATCAGGTGGTTGATTCTTTTAGTGAATTAGGATTATTTGCTCGCATCGATGGAGATATGTTTGCGCTTATGTGTGACAATACTACAAAAGAGTCCGCAAAACTTTATGCAAACTCTATTTTAGTTCTGGGTCGCTCCATTATCTTTGATGAGACGATAGATTTACATCCAAAATTTTCTATAGCTGTTATCAACTTTGTAGATAAAGAGACAAAAACAACTCTGCAACAGCGTATCAAAGATCTTATACAAGATGTTGATGAACATGGAAGCGATCAGGTTCGTGATGATATGAAAATATTGGAAAAAGAGTTTGAGAGAATAAAACTACAAAAGAAATTTTTACAAGATTGCCGTCTCATTCAAAATGCAAAAAGCACTCTCAATACAGTCAACTTTTATAAAGAGCTTCCTATAGAGTCTCAAGCGAAAATTTTAAGACGAGACAAAAACTCTCTTCTACTTTCTCTGCGTTCTATTGCTATGCACTCACTCAAACTTGGCAGTGAACTTTTTATCAAACGCGATGCCGCACAAAAAGATATCCGCTCCAATGTTTTAACTCTAGACCGCATAAGCAATACGGTCGAAATCGGAGAGTTTCAATTTGTCTCTGCTTCACCTCTCAAACGCAGAAGCATCCATGTTGAAGTTGAAAAACACATCCCAGTAACCCTCAAACATGACAAAAAACAACAAGTTGCCTATCTTAAAAGTATCTCTATTGATACAGTCAAAATTCTTCTTCCAAATGTCTGCTCATTTTCACTCAATCACGATATCAACATGGATATGGTTCTTGAATGGAAAGGGAACAAAAAAACTCTCTCTTTGCCTGTAGAAGTGATAAAAGTGGGTAATGAATCAAAGGGTGTTTTTAATGTTATTTTTAAACTGTTAACCTCCCCAAAAGATGAGGAGAGTATCCAGTCTTATGTCTCTTTTAGACAAAGAGAAATCGTTCAAGAGTTGCACGCACTAGAGAGTTAATTTTGTTTGACTTACTCTTTTGTGATGATATAAAGTTGCTCATGTTTGAGGCGTTTGAGGATATCCATCACACTTACAAAGTCTTGAAACTTAGACTCTTTGTCGCTTCGCAGTACGACTGTTTGTTCTTTTGAAATACTTGAGAGTTTTTCTTCAAGTTGCTTCAAATCCACCTGCTCTTTTTCAAAAAACATCTCACCCTTTGCGTTTACATAAACAGTGACCTCTTTTTCGACTTTTTCTTTCTCAGCTGCTTTTGCTTCAGGTAAATCTACCGGTATGATGCCTTGTTTGATAAAGGTCGCGGTTGTAAGAACCATAACAAGAAGTACGAGCATGATATCGATAAAAGGGATAACATTGATCTCATCAAATCTTTTACGCTGTTTTTTATATTTTGCCATTGTGTTTACTTTGTCTCGTATTTGACATCAAAACTTGTAAGTATTTTTTCTACTTTACGAAGAAGTATCGTATAGGTCACTATCGCAGGCATCGCCACGATTAGTCCCATTGCAGTCGCTTTAAGTGCGAGCGCCAAACCTAACATGATTTTTTTCGCATCCACCGCTCCTGCATCACCCATCGTATAAAAAGTAAGCATAATTCCGATAACTGTACCAAGAAGCCCCACATAAGGAGCGTTTGAACCGATAGCACTAATGATACTAATATTGTCCGTCAAATCCATCTCCAAAGTATCTCTATGAGAATAATCTTCAATACGAACACTTTTATAAAACATCATTCTTTCGATAAAAAGCCACAAAGTCACGATACTCATAAGTATCAAAAGTCCCATAACTCCATAGTCAAGCGCGCCTTCGGCATATTGTAATAAATTTTCTGTTTGCATTAATTTTCCTTAAAATGTAAAAGTACCGTAGTACCTTCGTTTGGTTTTGATTTAAATAGCAAATCTATTCTGTTATTGTCACAAAATCTTTTCACCATACTTAGTCCTATTCCAAAGCCTTTCATATTTTCATTGCTCTGATAATAATTGTCAAAAATGTGTAATAACTCTACCTCATCCATACCACAACCGTAATCCTGGATATGAAGCGTGGAATTATATATCTTTATCTCTATTTTTTTACTATTTGGTGAATATTTTACGGCATTGTCAATAATGTTGTCTATGACCTTGCTCAAGCCTATTTTGTCACTCAAGATAAAGTGCTCATGGAGTTCAGCCACAAACGCAACCTGTGGATACAAAGAGTGAAAAAAATCAACTCTTTGCATCATCAACTCTTTGATATCAAAATGCTCCTGAACACTTTTTTGCGACTGCGTTTTTATCATGTAGTCAAGTTCATTATATCGCAACTCAAGCATACCGCAGGCACTCTCTATACGTGCGATGCGTTTGAGAGATTTTGCATCATCAAGATTTTTCTTGAGCATATGCGTGTTTGTCATGATGGTACTTACAGGCAGATTGAGCTCATGGAGTGTCTCTTTGGAGAGGTTTTGGAGATTTTTCACATACTGCTCTAGCGGGTCGATGGAGAGTTTGGAGATAAAAACTCCTGAGAGTGCCACAATAGAGAGCATCACACTTGCTAGTAAAAAAATATTTTCTACCCTTGCAACAACAAGCAGAAAATGCAGTGCACCCAAAAACGCAGCCACTGTCAAAAAATAATAGACAAAGATACTCAAACGCAGATTACGAAACAAGTTTATATCCTAGACCGCGTATATTTTCAATCTTTATCTGAGGTAACAATTGTTTGATGCGGTTGATATAGACACGAATAGCCCCTTCGCTCCCGCTCTCCCCTGCACTCCACAACTCTTCCATGATAAGCTCTTTTGGAACAAGATTGTCCGCATGATGCATGAGCAACACAAGAAGCTGATACTCTTTTTTTGAAAGTTCTAGCTCATGTGTGTCATAAAAAATACGTTTGTGCGTAGCATCATGCATAAGCAAACCGACGCTCTCGACAACATCTTTTTTGATACGGCGTACAATCGAGTGTAAACGCAGTAGCAACTCATCACTGTCAAAAGGTTTTGTGATATAGTCATCCGCTCCACTTAAAAAACCCTCTTTAAGCATCTCTTTGTCTTTGTGTGAGGTCAAAAAAACAGTAGGTGTGTTGTCATCTGCATCACGCAGCTCTTGCAGCAGTGTTATACCGTTGATAAGAGGAACATTGATATCCAAAAGATAGATATCAAACTTTTTTCCATAAAGCAAATCAAGAGCTTTTTGCCCATTTGGTGCATGAACAACCTCATAGCCATTTTCTTCAAGCAGATCACTTAGTGTCTCTGCAAAAAGCAAATCATCTTCGAGAAGTAAAATCTTAATCAACACTCTCTATCGCCCATTCGATAGTTTCTCCAGCATACATAGGGACTACACCAGAGTAGTTCTCAGGCACAACAAATGGTCGTTTTTCAAGGACTACCTCTTTAAACTCTGGGCAGATACCATAGATATTTTGTGCATTGTCACTCACAAAAGCTTGAAGATTGCCGAGTTTGTTGTTTTTTTCAAAAACTTCACACAATAGCTGCAATGCGATAGGTGCAGTAAAAACACCTGCCGCACAACCACAAGACTCTTTTTTGTGTTGCGGATGCGGTGCTGAGTCTGAACCAAACATAACCTTTGGATGTGCGTCAAGTGCGATATTTAAAAGTGCTTCCAAATCTTCAGGACGTTTGGCGATTGGTTTACAAAAAAGGTGCGGTTTCATCATCCCACCGACCACGTCATCAAGGGTAAGAATAAGGTGGTGCACTGTTATCGTGGCATAGAGGTTTTCATATTTGTCTAGCATATCCACCGCGGCTTTGGTCGTGATATGTTCCATAATGATTTTGAGTTTTGGAAAATTTTGTGCCAAAAGTTCATAAATAGTCATAAATTCTGCCTCTCTATCCATCACAAAACCGTCTGTCTCTCCATGAACACAAAGAGGAATACCAAGACTACTCATCGTCTCAAGAGTAGAACGCATCTCTGCAATATCAAAAGAAGAGACACCGCCTTCAGAATTTGTCGTGATACCTGCAGGATAAAGTTTGATAGCAGTAATATGTTCTGCGATACTCTCCAAAAAAGCTTTGTCATAGTTTTTATAAAAAAGCGTCATGTATGGTTCAAAATAGTCGTTTGGTACGGCTGCCATAATGCGTTGTTTGTAGGCTTTTATATCTTCTAAAGTAGAAACAGGAGGCACAAGATTTGGCATCACAAGCCCACCGCTAAAACTGTATGCACTCAGAGGTGCAATATTTTCAAGCATCACTCCATCACGCAAATGCAAATGCATATCCAGAGGCATCAAAAGTGTATGAGTTTTCATAATATTTCCTTAAATTTTTTCAATACAAAAGTATAACAAAAGAGGTGTTAGCTACATATAAAGAGTTCTAAAAGCTCTTTTTTAGACTGCCGCGCTATGCTCGCGACGTGACAATCTAACTTTTAGCTTCTAAGCTGCGTTTTGCTTCCACTATCAAATCATTTATCGCATCTTCATAGTGTTTTGCTTCTTTTTGTGAAGTGGATTCGAAACGTGTGACAAGCACTGGAGTCGTGTTACTTGCACGCACAAGTCCCCAGCCGTTTTCAAAATTGATACGAAGTCCATCTACTTCTATGATGTCACGTATCGCTGGAAAACCTTGTGGTGGGTTTTGAAGAAGCTCTTTTACTTTTTCTATGATTTGAAACTTCTGTTTTTCTGTCGTTTCTACTTTTATCTCTTCTGTAGAAAAAACCTGAGGCAGTTTCGCAAGTTCTGCATCCAAATCAATCCCGATATGAATCAACTCCAACATACGAAGCGTCGCATAGATAGCATCATCATAACCAAAATAACGGTTTTTGAAAAAGATATGTCCGCTGACTTCACACGCAAGGTCTGCATTTACTTCTTGCATCTTGACTTTGATGTTGGAGTGTCCTGTTTTATACATAACAACCTTTGAGCCACGTTTTTCAAGCTCATCATACATCACTTGTGAACATTTCACCTCACCAACAACAGTTGGTTTATCCATATTGAGCGTATATAAAAGCGCCATCATATCGCCTTTGATATTGTTTTTGTGTGTCAAAACAGCGATACGGTCAGCGTCTCCATCATAGGCAAACGCGATTTCCCCTTCTGCTTCGAGAAGTTTTTTGACATCTTCTAGGTTGTGCTCATCTGAAGGGTCTGGGTGATGGTTTGGAAAAGTTCCATCTGGATCGACATAAAGACCCTTGGCATCAAGTTGCAGATTATGAAAAATATCTTCCGTTACAACTCCAGCAACACCGTTACCACAGTCATACACTATTTTTGTCTCCATACCTTTGAGATGCTCAAACTCCTCAACCAAAAAGTCTATATATCTCTCTACTGCGTTTATCTTTGTTACTTCCCTTGCAACTTTAGCAGGAAAAGGCATGATTTCACATTCGCGTCCCAAAGCATAGATAGCTTCACTAAAAAAAGGCGCTTTATTTACCGTGATTTTAAAACCGTTATATTCGCTAGGGTTGTGTGAGCCTGTTATCATCACAGAAGCCGATGGTGTGATGCCGTCCCAGACTTGATAATTTGCAAAATAGTTCACAGGTGTCGGTACCAGCCCCATATCGAGAACTTTCTTACCACCTGCGTTTAAACCATGTACGAGATACTCAAAGAGTATCGGAGAGTGACTTCTTGCATCATACCCAACCGCCACATATTCGCCCTCTATCTTACTTGCAAGTGCATATCCAATACGTACCACACTCTGCTCATGTAACTCTTTTTCGTAGATTCCTCTGATGTCATACTCTCTATAAATACTCATAATTTTATCCTTGTGACTTGATGGACGCATTTTACACAAAAGAAGATTTAGGAGGATTTAAAAGGCTGATAATGTTACTTTTTGGTTCATTTTGATACTATAGGTGCCACAAAAAACAAGGTTTGTCCATGTCTCTTTTTCAAAAATCTATCGTCAAGTCCTACAAACAAGATGAAGCATTAATCGCACAAAGATAGGCTGCGCTTCAAAATATAATGCTCCCTATCGCCAGTTATCTAAATTAATTACCGCCTTTGATTATTGCCTTACACTGTTTTTTTTAACATCATCTCCATTTTGTACCCATCTTCAGTTGAATAATACTCTTTGAGTCTTTTCATCATCTTAAAACCAAATCTTTCATAAAATCGAATTGCATTTAGATTGGATGTTTTGACTTCGAGTGTAAGTCTCTCTTTTTGCATTATTATTGCCAGCTCTTTGGTGTATTCCATGAGTTTCATTCCCACTTTTTGACCACGAAAATCTTTATCTACCGCAATGGAATAGATACGTAAAGATTTTTTATAGGTAAATAACAAAATATAGCCCATAATCTGCGTTTGCTTGTGCGCTATAAAGATATTTCCCTTTTTGAGATGGTGGATGAAGTTGCGTTTAGAGAGTGGAAAACTGTGGGCATCAAAGGTGGCATTTTCAAGCGCACAAAGAGCATGAAGATGTGTGTCGGATGCAGGAGATATTCGCATCAGTTTTTCTGATAGATAGAGTATTTTGGCAAAAGTTTTTTTGGACGGTAGGAGAGTTTGACCTTTTTGAGGTTTTCAAACCCCATATCATCACCCGCGTTTATATATATAGAACCATATTGCTCTTTTAAAACTTTGCAAAACTCTCTAAAAATAAACTGCGCCGAACCTAAAATATCAAATTCCGTCTTTTCAATTAGTACGCTTGCAGTCGATTCGCTCACTTTTTCACCAATAGTAAAGCCAACAAACGCACCATCAATTTTGAGTACCATACCGTATAAATTGAGTCTATCGTAATATTTAAGGATACGTTTAATCGCAAAACGTTCATAGTTGATGCCATCCAAAAAAGCATCAATTTCGACTTTTGGCATATATTTCATTCTGTTCACAACCCAACGATTAAATAGCTCCGTAATATACTCTGCATGAATTTTTGAATCAAGTATTTCTACAGAATAGTTCGGATAAACATTTTTAAACTTATTGATTTCCGTACGTTTTGTATGATAACTGTTACCGCGTAGTTCGATAAGATCATCAATATTATAGACATAATCGGCAAGTTTTTTCTCAACAAGATAGTTCTCAAGCACCTCGAATATCTCCAACTCTTCTACATTATGAATGAAATTTTGCATATAGTATTCATCCACATAATCAATGCGTGAGAGATATTTTGAGGAGTTATTTGTATTCATAATAGCAAAACACTCGATGATGGCATCATTAATATTTTCTAGTTTTCCCAGCGGTGGCAAAAGCATAGAGAGTTCACTTCCATTGAGTATAAAAAGACAAAAAGTATCATTGACTATCGTATAAAAACCGCTAGAGTTTCCAAGCCACATAAAATTGGCAGTAAAAGAATAATCACTAAGATTGCTCTGAACATGTTGCAAATAGTTCTCCATAAGTTCTTTGGAGTCTATATTGAACGGCTTGAGAAGATATGTACCAATTCGAAAATCTACCATTATTTTTCCTATAAAAAAGTATCGAAATCATACATCATCTTTTCACAACAACACAACAACAAAATCATTCAAGATTGTATAAGAGAATGCTATAATTAAAACATTACATTTTAGGAGTTTTTTATGAAAACAATTGTTTTATTTTTTGCCCTTGCGTTTGGGCTTTTTGGCGCGCAGATCGATGAGTTTTCTACGACTATGGGATACTATAGAGAGTATGACCAAGCACTCGCAGTTGCCAAAAAAGAGAGCAAACCGCTCATGATAGTAATGGTTGGAGACTACTGCCCTTGGTGTCGCAAGTTTGAGAGAAAAACGCTCCAAAGAAAAGCGGTGGCGATGAAAGTAAATGAAAACTTTATCGCCCTTATCTTAGACAAAAACCACGACAAAGGAAAATATCCTCCTGCCTATTTTGCACAAAGGATTCCGACTGTCTATTTTATAGACCCAAAAAGCGGAGATACTCTTTTTGAGTCTTTAGGGTATGTAAAAAAAGATGAGTTTTTAGGAACACTTGAGGATACGATACAGAGCTATAAAAGCGAGAAAAAATGAAAAAGATTTTCCTGCTTGTTTTGTTGAGTATTTCTCTTTTTGCTGCGCCTCCATTTACTTTGGAGAACCTGCAAAACCTTCGTGTCTATTTTATCAACAAAAGTGACTTTATCAACAAAACGCAAGAAGAGACGCTTAAAGAGGCAATAAGTACAAAACTTCTTGCTGCCGGTATCACGCTTGATGCTCCCGATAGCGCAACTTTTATGCTAAAAATAGAATCTGTAAAAGTAGATACGACTTATATTATGAATGTCGGTATCGCTGTGGGCGAGGAGATCCGCACCAAACGCAAAGATGCTGTAGAAACTCTTGCGTTTACCTACCATGCCAATGATTTTTTTCAGACAAAAGATGCTTACACCGATAGTGTGGAGTCTATCTATTTTCTTCTTGATGATTTTATAGATGCTTATAATGACGACAAAGAGTAAGCGTAGCTCCGTAATATAAATCATTAGATTTTCTCTTTTATATTAAACATTAAGAGTATGCAGAGGTGATGTTTACAAATAAATAAAGAGGTATCTGTAAACATCACACAATCTTTTCCCCTTCTAGCTCATGAAAAACGATGCTTCTGTTTTCTATCTTCATGATTTTGTCAAAGTATGGGAGGATTCTCTCGTCGTGCGTTACGGTGATGATGGCTACGTTTTGTTCTAGAGCAATTTTTTTGAGCATTTGGATAACACTGATGGAGCGCTGTGCATCGAGTGCGGCGGTTGGTTCATCAGCTAGGATGATTTGAGGGTTGTTGGCTAATGCTCTGGCAATGGCAACTCTTTGGTTTTGTCCGCCTGAGAGCTGTGAGGGCATAGCATAAGCTTTGTCGGCAATGTCGAGATACTCTAAAAGCTCTGTCGCTTTTTGCTTTGCCGCTTTTTCGCTTACCTTGTTCGTTTGTGGCAGGAGCGTGATATTTTCCATGATATTTAAAAACGGGATGAGATAGTGCGCCTGAAAGATAAAACCAATCTTTTCTCGGCGGATAGCACGTGTGTCTTTAGCCGTCCATTTGTTGTCATAAACTTTCTCCTCTCCCAACCAAATTTCTCCGCTTGTCGGCTCTTGTACGCATCCTATCATCATTAAAAGTGTAGTTTTTCCTGCACCGCTTGGAGCTATGAGGGCTACGAGTTCCCCTTTTTTTATCTCAAAGGAAGCGTTTTCAATAACTTTTACAAGGTTCTCGCCCTTGCCGAAATTTTTGACTAAGTTTTGAACTTTTATAGCTGTATCTTTTTGCATCTCACCCTCCTATTGCCGAAGCGGGGTCGGCACTGATAACTTTTTTTACACCCACAAACGAGGCTAAGATTGAGGCAATAATAATAACCCCAAAAAGTCCCCAAGCATCGGGGATTTCAAGCACGATGCGTTTTGGAAATTTGTCATACACAAGATGTGAAAATATATTGCCAAAAATAAAAGCAAAAACGCCAAGAAGCAGCGTTTCTTTGACAATCATAGAAATGATAAGAGAGTTTGGAAGTCCCATGAGCTTCATAATAGAAATCTCTTTCATCTTTTCTAAGGTCATTGTGTAGATGATTAAAGCAATAATTATTGTTGAAACAATCACTAAAATTGTAGTAAAAAGACCAATCTGTTTAGCAGATTTCTCTACTACATTTTTTGTTAGTATCTCTTTTTGTTGTTCTGCAGTATAGACACTTTTGTGTTGCCATTTACGAATATCGCTTGCTACCTCATCTACGTTATACCCGCTTTTTACACGGGCTACGATAACATTTACCATAAATGTTTCTGCGTTTTGCACGCCTCGTGCGACATTATTTTGAATCTCTTTGTTGGAGTAAGAAAACTGCAAGTCCTGCGCATCTTTGAGGCTAATGTAAACAAGCGGGTCACCGCCGTTGGAGACGGTGCTGTGCGTAATGCCCACAACTGTGTAAAAGTTGCGTCCAAGCTTGATTTTTTCATCTAACTTAAAACCTGTTTTGTCGGTAACCACGATTTCATAATGGTCATTTTTAAGCTCTCTTCCTGCTACCAATCTTTTTGGATTTATAGGATTTATTGCGCCGTAAATATCGTAACCGACAGCCACAACACGCACTGGTTTTTCTGGGCGCGGAAGTTGGATGTTTTGAAAGGTCATCGCTTCACTTTTGTCAATCCCCGCTACGACATAGATGATATTTTTGAGGTCTTCATGCACGCGCGAAGATTCAGCAAATGGCCCAAGCGTGTTCTCCTGAACTATCCACAAATCTGCGCTTATGTCATCAAGTAAAATCTCCGCATCTACCATCATGCCACGGTAAACACCAATCATGATGAGAACAATTCCAAGCAGCATTCCAACGCCCATAGCCGTAACTATAAACTTGCCAAGAGTATGTTCTATGTCTCTTTTTGCCAAATCAATCATCGAAAAATCTTCATACCGTTACTGAGAGCTTTGTTGTTTATCTTTGGCACTAAAAGCTCCGTAGTTGCGTTTATCCCCGAAGCAATCGCCGCCTCTTCATCACTTTGCGCTAAAACAGAGACCTCTTTAAAATAAGCACGTTCATCCTCACTCACCCAAAGACCTTTTTTGCCCTCTTTTGTAACGAGAAGTTTGAGAGGGATTTTTAAAACATTTTCATGTTTTGCCACTTCAATGCTTACCTCGGCTTGTTCGTTAATGTAAAAAGTCTCTGGAGTCACGTCAAAACCTATGTTTACCTCTCGCTCCAATGTAACAGCGTTGCTCATGGCAACTACACGCTCAAGTGTTCCTTCTATTTTTTCATTTGGGTTGGAGCGGAGTTTTATAACTGCCTTTTGCATTACTTTTACCTGATTTGCCAGCCTCTCATCGATGTTTGCCCGTATCCATAGCGTTTTTGGGTCTACGATTTTAAAAATCACCTCAGATGGCGCAACATACTGGCTTAATTCGGCCTCTTTTGAAACAATATAACCATCAACTGGCGCATACACTTTGAGTCTCTGAAGTTTGGCAGATATCGCCTCTATGCCCTTTTGCGCTCGCAACTCTTCTGAAACTGCGGAAGCTATTTTGGACTTTGCTGCCTTGGCTTGTGCGTTTATGTTATCTAAGTCGCTTTTTGCTTTGTCGTACTCTGCCTTAGAGACAAACTTCTGCTCTAAAAGATTTTCATAACGCTTGTAAGTGGCTTGTAAAAGCACTTTTTGCGCTTCTAAACTTGCTAAATTTTCTTTTGTTGATTGGAGCTCATGACTAGATTTTTTAAGCGATAAACTTGCTTCTTCTAAAAGAAGAGGCATATCTACAGGGTCTATGCTTACAAGAAGGTCACCTTTTTTGACCCATTCTCCCTCATCGAAAAAGATTTTTTCTATTTTTCCGCCTGTTTGTGCTGTTATGTTGTAGATGTTTTTTGCATCTACATTTCCTATCGCGCGGACAGTTACATGAAGCTCCCCGTGCAGAGGTTTTAGTGTCTCAAACGTGACTTTTACAAGATAAACTTTGTTGTAAAAAATCGCTCCGCCAATGGCAATAATGAGTGCGATAATTCCATACTTTAACCACTTATTCATTCTTTTTCTCCTTTTAAATATTCCAATCTGTTTCTAGCTCTTTTTATAGAAAAATTTGCCTCTAAAAGCCCAAGTTGCGCATATAAATGCGTGGAGCTCGCATCGAGAATTTCTATGTATGTTGCAAGCCCCTCTATATAACGCGCTTGCACTATCTCTTTTGTTGCTCTTGAGGAGTTGATGAGCGCCTCTTTTGCTTTAAGTGTATGTTCGTATCTTTGTAAATCAATCACTAAACCCTCAATCTCCTCTTCTAAAAGAAGCTTTTTCGCATTGTAGGACTCTTTTGCCATCTCTTGTTTTAGGCGTGCTTGCTCTGTTTGCGCACTGATTCTTCCTCCGCTGTAAAGAGGAATACTTATGCCGATGCCCACCATAGAAGTATCGTAATCATTGATGGAACTTTGGTGCATATAAGAAGCTACTGCGTCAATAGAGCCGTAATTT
>Ga0154590_1008_pt1 | contig 37242 bp, 34 predicted proteins | sample RifGroF2_FD_116019 | JGI IMG/M metagenome (GOLD analysis project Ga0154590, IMG submission 116019) | Sulfurimonas sp. GWF2_37_8 | reverse complement strand
TCTGACTGCGTATCCAAAAGAGCAAGTGGGTTATAGCCCAAAAAGTAGGCTACAACACCGATAAGTAAAACGATACGTCCTATTTTGGAACCAAGTAAAAACTGCACGATAGGAAGCATATTGCGTCCGCCACCGCCAAAACCTCTCGCCCCGCCTTTGGCTCTAAAATCTTCTACATTGCTACTTCTGCGTAAATCTTCCCATTTCATACAAAGTCCTCATATTTTGCTAAAATTATACCAAAGCAAAAGGCAGTAAAATGAAAGAGGTATATGAAAAACTAGCACTTTTTTATCTAGGGGAAAAACGCAAACGACACCTCTGCAAAGTATAGAAATTCGCCCCGCTAGAAGCGATATAGACTTAGTTGATTTCGCTCTGCTCTGGAAGCGATAGACCGTAAACTTGCGCACGTTTGATGATCTCTATTGCATGAGGCATCATCGTAGCTGTCTCTGCCATCTTTGCGTTTTGAGCAAACGCAGCTTCATCGCTCATGTAGATTTGCAATGATTCATCAAACGCAGCCTCATCAACTCTGTAGAGTCTATTGAGAATTTCTATCTGCAAAGGGTGGATGATTGTTTTGGAAAAAAGTCCCTCTTTGAGGTCGCGTTTGACATCACGTTCAAATCCTTCCATATCAGAAAAACAAGGATAAACGCCGCCGCTTATCGCAAACCCAACACTCTTAAACGCAGCGATAAACACTCCAAGTACGGACGCAGGCGCGCTCATGTCAAAAACACTCTCTTTGCACTCGCGTCTCATACCAAGCTGGCGCAACATATCCTCTAACCCAAAACGCACAAGCGGGATCTGCTTTTTATATGGAAGCAATATCTCCCGCAACTGGAGTAATTTGCTCTGCTCAAACAGTTCATCACCTTCGATACTGGGCATAAAAAGAAAATCTCTTTCTTTCAAAAGTTCCAAATACTCCGCTGCGTTTGTCAAAGAAAATTTTGGAAGGATAAAACCATCTACTTTTTCAATCCCTTCAAATGCTAAAAGTTCTTGTAAAAACGCTGCGTTTCTCGGACGGATAAAAAGGTAAGGTTTTGGGGTTTTTATATTTTGCAAAAAAACTTGTAAGCTCTGTGAAACCTCACTAAACGCAGCTGCGTTTACCCCGTCTTCTGTCTCTAGCACCATACTCCCTAGCTGTGGATATTTCTCGCCACAGGCGATAGCCTCTCTATCTTTGTGCACAAAAGGCACAAATAAAGTCGCACCAAGCTCTGTATAGTCCATATTTTTCATAAGCAAGAGTATAGCAAGCTTCTTGTAAAATGCCCGTATGAAAACACTATTTTTACTTACAATAACAACATTCTTATTAGCTCAAGAACCTTTAAAAGAAGGGATAGAAAGAGCTTTTGCTCTTGAAAAAAACGACTCCTGCGCTATGGCAAAAAAAGAGGCAAAAGCCAAATATGATGTCAAAGATATGGATGTAGGATGCCTTTGTGAAAAAAGCGACTCAAGAGAGTGGAGCTGTATCGCAAGGTTTTTATACCTTCCAAAAAAATAGCTACGCGCCTTTAACATCCACACGAAACCAGCCAGCGATAGAATATCTCTCTCTTTTAGCTTCCAAAACTTCATGTGGAAACTTCTCACTCATGAAGACCACAAGAGTATCAGATTCAGGCAAAACTTTGCCTACAAAAGCATCTTTCTCATCATATATGACAAGTTCTCCGCCCTCACTCTCTACATCCCAATTTTCATTGAGATAATAAACAACCGTCACAACTCGATTTTTAGAATTTGCAAACGCATCATAATGTTTCTCATAAAAATCACCCTCTTCATAAAGAGCAAAATGGCTCTCAAAATAAGAGAGACCTATAAAAAGTTCTCTATTTAAAAACTCTTTGAGTCCCTCTGTAAAATTTAGAAACTCACTTTGCGCTGCGTTGTCGTGGTCGAGCCAAAGTATCTTGTCGCGTCTTGCGTTTGCGTTGATTGTTTTATGCAAAGAGATACCTGCGCGTTTAAAGTTTTGAAAATTTTTTGCAAGGATGCAGAGATTTTGAGAAAGGGCAGAACTTATTGCGTTTGGAACTACAATATAGCCATCACGCACAAGAGCATCTGTTATTTTTGAATATAGTATTTCGCTCATCTTTTTGCCTTGTTGAAATGCAAAATTGTAGCCAAGTTCTCTCTATTTGTAGCGAGAGGAATTCACTTCCTCTTGCGTTTGCATCAAAAGGTGCAAGCACCGTGAGCTTCCCGCTGAGGGAAACGCAGAGTTATCGCAGCGAAGAGGGATTCACTTCCTCTTGCGTTTGCATCAAATAGGAAGGACGCGGATTTTAGAAGAGAGTTTTTCTTTAAGTGTTGCTTCGATGGCGTAAAGTGTTCCTGTTGAAGAAGAAGAACAGCCATTACACGCACCAAGATAACGGATATAGATATCTATATAATCATCACCTTTTTTGATGTCGATAACTTCCATATCGCCGCCATCCATAATAAGGAACTGACGTACATTTTCATCCACGATAGCATCTACCGCTTTGATCTGCTGTACAAGTGTCATCTCTTCAAATTTACCGTTTGCTCCAGCATCCGCCGCAAGTTTCATCTTCTCTTCATCCATCTCCTTGCGAGTGTCTGCAAGGATATCTACCAAATACCACTCACGCGCCTCATGACCGCCTGGTTTGATACAAGATTTACAAAATCCACCCGCTTTAGTATAGTCTGTAATCTGCTCAACAGTTTTAAGGTCGTTGAGTTTGATAACTTCTCGAAGTGTCCCAAGACTTACACGCGCACATTCACACACAATAATCTCTGTCTCAAAACTTGAAGCTTCTACGCCCATATAAAGACCAGCTGCTTTTTTGATAACATCATAAGCCATAACCGAGCAGTGCATTTTTTGCGGTGGAACAGCAGGAACATCGGGAGTATCACGAAGCGCCATTTCAACATCGATATTTGTAATCTTTACAGCTTCTTGCACTGTTTTACCGATACAAAGTTCTGTCATAACATCCGAAGAAGCGATAGCCGTACCACAACCAAAACTTTTAAATTTTGAGTTGATAATCATATCATTGCTAGGGTCAATCTCCCAATAAAGACGCACCGCATCCCCACAAGATTCTGCCCCAAAATCCGCAACAATAAGTTTATGTCCACGAGATTCTGCATCTGCCTCAAAAATCTCACCCTGATGCTGTGGATTGTTCATAAGAGTTGTTACTTTATTTGAATACGCATCCCATAGAGACGCGCCTAACATATCTGCTTTTGCCATTTTCATATCCTTTAATTTATTTCATAAATTTAAGGGAACCTTTTCCCTATTATTTATCACGATATCGGAAGTAATTCCGCTATCTACGCTAGCGCTTGGTTTCCTTCGGCAGGAAGCCCATTGCACTAGTGCAATCTTCTCTACTCCTAGAAGGAGTTAGCTTTAGTCGTCTCAGCGGCGCAAGCGAAGCAAAAGAGACTTGTTCCTTTTGCGGACTAACTAAATAGAGGTGCCATGAATTGCCTTAGCAATTAATGGTGATGAAGTTCGCACTCTTGAACTTCGCCGCCAGCAGTTGGTTTTTGTAACGCAAACGAACTTGAGATATTTCTGAGTCTCGCCACTGCGTTTTTAAAATGACTAATCGTATAATCAACCTCAGCATCCGTTGTAAAACGCGATAAGCTGAGTCTGATACCTGTATGTGCAAGTTCATTGTCAGCGCCTATTGCAAGCATAACTGTATTTGCTTCCAAATCTTCAGATGCACACGCCGAACCTGTTGACGCACCGATTTGACCGTTATTTAAGTCCCAAAGCATACCTTCACCCTCAACACCTCTGATAGAGATAAGGATAGTATTTGGCGTGCGATTTTCACGGTTTCCTACTACAAATGTATCACTAAGCTCCAAAAGTGCATCTTCAAGACGGTCGCGTTTTGCACGTATTTTTGCCATTATTTCAGACATATTTGCAGTTGCAAGCTCTATTGCCTTGCCCATACCTACGATATAAGGAACATTAAGCGTGCCTGAACGGCGTCCGCCCATATGCGCTCCACCGTGCATAAGCGGTGAAAGTGACTGTGAATTTCTAATATATAGTGCGCCGATACCTTTTGGCCCATGAAATTTATGTGCGCTCATAGACATAAAGTCAACATGCACTTCACTTAGATTTACAGGGATTTTACCCACAGCTTGAACGCCGTCTGTGTGAAACAAAACACCTTTTTCTTTACAAATAGCGCCAATCTCTTTGATAGGAAAAATCATTCCAGTCTCATTTGACGCCCACATAACAGAGACAAGCGCCGTTTTTTCCGTGATAAAGCTTTTAACTGTATGCGCTTCAACAACACCTTCACTATTAACCGGAAGATAAGTCACTTTAACACCCTGCTCTTCAAGAAACTTACAAGTAGCCAAAACAGAAGGATGTTCAACTTCCGTTGTTACTATATGGTTTTTATCTCCATTTACGATATGGTCTATCCAAACAGATTGAAACACCCAGTTGTTTGACTCTGTGGCACATGACGTAAATACGATATCATCTGCATCACTCGCACCTATCGCGCTATACATCTTATTGATAGCATTACGAAGTGCAGGATGTGATGCTGTACCAAATTTATGCAGTGAGTTTGGATTGCCGTAGATTTCACTGAAATATGGCAACATAGCTTCTACAACTTTTGGGTCCACCATTGTCGTAGCGTTATTGTCTAAATAAACTTGCATCTTTTACCTTTATTTTATTTATTTAATAGAATCAAAAAAGCTTTCTATTTAAATCAGACAAAAATTGTCTTCTTTTACTTTTGACATGATAATAACTTTGTGATTACGAACTGCTTAAGTAAACCTGTTTTAAGTTTTGGGTTAATAGTTTTTTCAGTTAGTGTAACTTTTTAGAGTTGCGTTTAATCCTTATTTGGATAAAATTTCGTCTAAACAGGAGCAATATTATGTGTAATTTTAACAAACAAAACGAAGACAACAAGGCACTCATTCATCTATTTATGACAAAAGCTGCAGAGAGTATCGGCGGGACAAACTTTTTACTCGCACTCATCGAAGCAATGCGTGCGCACAAGCCACATCCTCTCACGTATAAAGGATGCAAAATAGAATCTCCAAACGTAACTATAGAGTGGAATAAAATCATCTTTAAAGATAAGTTTGATCTTTTAAATGAGATCATACTTTTTCACAAAAGTTCCCAAAATCAAGACTTTAACATCCTTGAAAATGATAATAATAAAAAAAAGAAAAATATTCTCAATATGGTAAAAACACTTGCACCTTTGGAGTTTGTAGTGACTCCAAAAAATGAAGCAGACGGTGGCGGTTTTAACTTTAAAGTCTTTGAAAACAACGATATAGAATATGTTAAAATAAACCCTATATTTGTCAGCATGTTTTTTTGTTCAGCTGAGTTTACAAAAAAAGCTTTAAAATTTGAAATTTAAAGGATAAAAATGAAACATACATCAATTTTCACAGCCTTATTTTTAAGCTCTTCTTTGGCGTTTGGATTTGATTTGAGTGGTGCTTTGCAACAGCAGATTGGTGACGCTGCAAAGAGCAATATTCCTGCGACAAAAGAAGCAACAACGACTACAAAAAGCACTACAAATCTTAGTACAGACACCATCACAAAAGGACTCAAAGAGGCTCTCAAAAGCGGAGTTAATTATGGTGTCACTGAACTTAGCAAAAAAAGCGGTTACCTCAACAACAACAATGTAAAAATCCCGCTTCCGGAAAATCTTGCAAAAGCAGAAAGCCTTGCAAGAACTCTCGGTGGAGATAAAATAGCTGATGATTTGATACTTTCCATGAACAACGCCGCGACAAAAGCAGCCCCAAAAACGGCTAAAATCTTTACAGATGCCATTGATGCAATGAGTGTTGAAGATGCCAAAAGAATTTTAAACGGCAAAGAAAACGCAGCAACAGAATATTTTCAAAAAAACACTACAAGTTCTTTGAAGAAGATGATAAAACCTATCATTCAAGAAAGTATGAAAGAGAACAATGTAGCAAAATATTATGAAACATTTAACGGATTTTACGCTTCACACGCTAAAGACCTTGTAGAAGAGCACTCTATCATGGAGATGGCAAAAGGCTTTGGAGCAGACGAGTACCTTCCAAGTACCTCAGATGAAAATCTTGATGATTATGTAACGCAACAAGCAATTGATGGTTTATTTAAAATGATTGCAACAAAAGAAGCACACATCAGAAAAAACCCTGTTGCACAGACAAGTTCACTTTTAAAACAAGTATTTGGGAATTAAGCCCACTATAAATTTAAATCTGGAATGCTATAATTGCGAAAATTTTAGAGTATGCCAGACTCTATGCAAAAAGAGAGATTTCTTTTTGCATCCATATACACTAACGAAGGAAGCAAAAAATGGCTCAAACTATAACTGAAAAAATATTCTCAGAACATGTCGGTCGCAAAGTTTATGCAGGTGAAATAATCCGCTCAAACATAGATATGGTTATCGGAAACGACATCACTACACCTATCTCTATCAGTGCTTTTAACCTCAGCGGTGCAACAAAACTTGCAAATCCAGATGGCTTTTCCATCGTTCTTGATCACTTTATCCCTGCAAAAGATATAGAGTCCGCAAATCAGGCACGTATCTCTCGTGACTTCGCAAAAAAACACAATCTCAAAAACTTTTTTGATGAGAAAGATATGGGCATCGAACATGCACTTCTACCAGAAAAAGGGCTTGTAGTTCCTGGTGATGTTATCATCGGCGCAGATTCTCACACGTGTACGCACGGTGCTTTAGGTGCATTTTCTACAGGAATGGGTTCGACGGATTTAGCCTTTGCTATGATAACAGGAGGCAACTGGTTTAAAGTTCCTGAGTCTATTAAAGTAGTTCTCAGCGGAAAACCGGGACTCTATACTACAGGTAAAGATATTATTCTTGAAATCATCCGTATGATCGGCGTGGACGGTGCTCTTTACAAAACACTGGAATTTACAGGAAGCACTATCGCACATCTTACAATAGACGATAGATTTTCTATGTGCAATATGGCTATAGAAGCTGGCGCAAAAAGCGGTATTGTTGCTTATGACGAAGTGACTGCTGCGTTTTTAGCAGATAAAGCACTAGCTAGAGAACCTCGTATCCACTACTCTGATGAAGACGCCGCATACGCACAGATTTTAGAGATAGATGTAGTAGCACTTGAGCCTGTTATAGCTTATCCATTTTTGCCATCAAACGGTCATAGTATCACACAAGCTGTAGCAGACAAAATCAAAGTAGATCAGGCATTTATAGGCAGTTGTACAAACGGACGTTTAGCAGACTTAAAGGTTGCGGCAGAGATTCTCAAAGGGCATAAAGTACATCCTGATGTCCGTCTCATCGTAACGCCGGGAACACAGATGATACTTAGAGAAGCAAATAAACTCGGATACATTGATATCATCGTAGATGCCGGAGGAGTTGTGAGCAATCCTACTTGTGGCGCTTGTCTTGGTGGTTATATGGGTATTTTGGGTGATAATGAAGTGGCTATATCCACTACAAATCGCAACTTTGTTGGTCGTATGGGAAGCCGTAGCTCAAAAGTCTATCTTGCAAACTCTGCTGTAGCCGCGATTTCTGCAATTACAGGATTTATATCTGATCCAAGAGAGAAACTTTAACACTATTCTCACATTATTTTTTGATAAAATTCCGAAATAATGTGAGTTATTTGATGCTAAACGCTATCTCACATACACACTAATTTACAAAACACAAGGACTTTAAATGAAAAAAATTCTTCTTATTCCTGCATTACTTGCTGGATCATTAGCGCTTGCTACACCATATAACTATGAGATTACTCCTGTTGTTGGTTACAACTTTTCTGAAGGTAACTTGGGTTTCAAAGACAATGGTTACTTAGTATATGGTGCTGAACTTCAGTACAACAATCCTGATTGGATGATCTCTCCTGAACTTTCAGTGCTTTATACTGATTCAAACACACACAATGGAGAATACGAACTTCCTACTGATGGTATGACAGACGTTTTACGTATGGCACTCAACGGTGTATATACATATGAAACCGACGGTTTCATCCAACCGTTTGCAAAAGCTGGTCTTGGTATGGAAAAAATGGACAACAAACAACAGGAAAATATTGACTCTCTTTTCTTAAATGCTGGCGTTGGTGCAAAGTTCCCAGTTATGGATCAAGTTGCATTGAAACTTGAAGCTGTTTATATGCTAAAAGAAAATGCTGCAAGATGGGACAATAATGTTGCGGCTCTTTTTGGTATCAACTTTGCATTTGGTGCTCCAGAAGTTAAAGCTGCTCCAGTTGCAGCTCCTGTAGTTGTTCCTGCTCCTGCTCCAAAACCAGTAGTTGTTCCTGCCCCTGTAAAAGTTGACGGTGATGCTGATAAAGATGGTGTAAAAGATTCTATGGATAAATGTCCAAACACTCCAGCAGGTGTTCAAGTTGACAAAAATGGTTGTACAATCGTTGCGAACCTACACATCAACTTTGATAACAACTCATACAAAATCGACAAAGCATCTGACGCAAATGTTCAAAAATTTGCTGATTTCCTAAAAGCTGCAAAATCTTATAAAGCTGAAATCATCGGTCACACTGATAGCGTTGGTAGCGAAGCTGCAAATATGAAACTTTCTCAAAACAGAGCAAACGCAGTAAAAACTTCATTAGTTGCAAAAGGTGTTGCTGCTGATAGAGTTAAAACTACAGGTATGGGTGAATCTCAACCTGTTGCAAACAACATGAACAAAGAAGGTCGTGCGCAAAACAGACGCATCGAAGCTGTATTATCTAAGTAATCCATGCTAGATATGCCTTGCGTCATCTTTGCTGGTGGCAAAAGTTCTCGAATGGGAGAAGATAAATCTCTTCTCCCATTCTCTTCTTATAAAACTCTCACAGAATTCCAATACCAACGCCTAACTAAGATTTTCAAAACCGTATATATCTCATGTAAAGATAAAAATAAATTTGATTTTGATGCTTCTTTTATTGAGGATATCAAAAGCAGTGATGTTTATGCTCCTACAGCAGGATTTGTTGCTGTTTTCAAAACCTTACAAACTGATGCTTTTTTTGCTCTGAGTGTTGATGCTCCTTTTATCAATGAAGGGATTATTAAAACTCTTGTAGCAAATGACACTGCGTTTGGAGTGTGTGATGCGAGCATAGCTCTCTCAGAACACGGTATGGAACCTATGTGCGGGATTTATCACCGCTCTCTTGAAGCTGCGTTTGACACTATGCTCAAGCAAGATAACCATAAGCTTGGTTATTTACTCAAAACATCCAAAACAAATTTTGTCAAATTTGATGATGCCAAACCCTTTATGAACCTTAACCATCCACATGAATATCAAGAAGCACTGACACTTATTTAACACCCATCTGTTATAATGATAAAAACACAAAGAGAATTTAATGAATTTAACACACCTAGATGAAAATCAAAGACCGAAAATGGTTGATGTCTCAGTCAAATCTCAGACAACTCGTGTTGCAGTTGCAAGTGGCATTATCGAAATGAGTCGTGAAGCGTATGACGCAATTGTAAGTGAAAAAACAAAAAAAGGACCTGTACTTCAAACGGCTGTTATAGCAGCTATTATGGGAACAAAAAGAACAAGTGATCTTATCCCCATGTGCCATCCGCTCAATCTAAGTGGCATCAACTGTGATGTGGAAGAGCTCCATGAGCTACCAGGTTTCAAGTTGCGTGTAACGGCAAAACTCACTGGACAAACTGGAGTAGAAATGGAAGCGCTTACAGGCACGAGTATAGGTCTTTTAACTATTTATGACATGGTTAAAGCTATCGATAAAGGTATGGTTATTAGAAATGTACAGCTTGAAGAAAAAACAGGAGGCAAGAGTGGAAATTATAAACGATAGCAGAGAAAAATTAGAGCTTACTTATCCATGTGCTTGGAGTTATAAGCTTATCGGTTATGAAAAAGAAGCGATACAAAAAGCCATTCATGAAGTCATCTTAGAGCGTGAACATTCACTGACACACTCAAACGCAAGTAAAGGTGGTAAATATGTGAGTATGAACCTTGATTTAGTGATTAGTAACGAAGATGAGAGAAACTTTATTTATGAGGCACTCAAAGCACATCAAAATATAAAAATGGTGCTATAAAAAGGATTTACGATGGATTTAATAAAATTGCAACTTAATATTACAAATGCAAACGCAGAGGGTACAAAGTCCCTTGAAGAGAAAGTTATTACTGCTCTAAAAATAAGTACCGATGCAACTTGTGTAGAACTTGATATGCTCGATATAGAGACCATAAAGACAGTTGCAACTACACTTGTAGAGATAGAAACAAAATCTCTCCATGATGAGTTAGAATTACTTTTGGCGCAAAAAGAACAGCTTGAGAGAAAAATGGAAAAGCAAACTGAAGCGCTCCAAGAGGCAAAGTACACAGTATTTAATGCGATAGAAACGCAACTCATGAACCAAGACCAAGCACTTTCAAAACTGCACCAGATTAAGCTCCAATCGATTGATCTTTTTGACTTTTTGAGTGAACTTGTAGAGTCTGCTATTATCACTGCACTTGAGAAAGATACCGATGGTGACATCAAAGAAACTACTCAAGAAGTTATCAAAGATATAACGTTTGAAGCTATAAAAGAAGGTTCTCTCAATACAATTCGTATCCGAAAAATACTCTCTACCATTTTACACTCAGCAATAGAAGTAGCAGAAGCAACGCCAAACAGAGCTGATGAGATCCTTCCTTCTACACTTAAGGGTATGAGAAGTGGACTTTTTAAAGCTATAGACAGATTTAAGAAAAGACTTGCTTATATGCCAGTAGAAGCGAAACATATTCTCATCGAAGATTATGACACCATCATAGAAGACCTCAATCAAACCGACACATTGTTTTCACAAGTTATTTTGACGCAAGCATCACAATTTTCTCAAAATAGTAGAATTATTCTCCTAGATACAAATCAAAATATGCGTTTTGATTTGGATGAACTTGTGCATTTATCAAAAGAGACGGCTGATGTCATGAAGGATAGATTTGCTAGTTTTGCGAAGAAAGCTGTAAAACATGCTGATTCAGCCCTAAAATCACAAAAGGCACAAGAAGCTAAACGCATGGGTGTTCAAGCCTTTGGCGTGGCCAAAACAGCGCTTCATAGTGCTATTAAGTCTGCGAAAGATGCTATGGAGAAAAAAGAAAAATAGTTAGAGGTCTTTAGCCATCATAAATACATGGCTAAAATCTTCTTTGAAGTTTGCACATCTCTCACAAATCGGATCGCCTCCGCGGTAAGGATAAGGACATCTGCACTCATGACACATCACCATCTCATAATAAACAAGTTCAACACCTCTATCATAAGCAAAATCAACCAAGTCAATTGTATCTATATCTATGATTGCGTTTGTTTTACAAATATCATTGCAGATGCTACATGATATACAATTTCCTATATTAAAGTTTATACCCTGTTTATTTTTTGTGCTTATAAGCGCCTCAGTAGGGCAAAACTGTGTGCAGTCGCCGCAGTTTGTACAATCTTTAAATAAAATCTTTTTTTTTGTAAAAAGTCCAAAACCGCTCTCATGTGATGTTTTTTCAAGCTTTTGAATATTTTCCCGTATTGCGTTTTTAAACGCTAAAAATTTTAGAGGAACAGCACCATGATTATTTTTTTGATACGCTTGCGTCATTGCGATTGTTGTGATATCACTACTCTCAGTCGCTGCGTTTTTTACTTTTGCAAATGCCGTTTTAAATAGCATACGTTTTGTATTTTCTTCTGGTTTTTCTTCACGTATTTCAAGGAGATTTTTCGCTTTACAAGCTTCTAAAAATCTACTTGCTTTATCTATCTCTAAACGGATAAAAGTTTCCACTTTTTTATCTTTGTTGAGCACACAATCACCACAATGTGCAAGATCACATACAGGTGCTTCTTCGCTCATGAGTGCCATGGTTATATAATGATGTGCATCAAACGCAGCTAAACATGTCGTACTTTTTTTACAAGAGAGCAACTTATCTTCGTTTTCTTTAAAGCTTGCGACATACGCATTCGCATCGAAACTTACAAGACTCAGCGCTTCCGTTGGGCAACTTCCCATACACGCCGCGCAACCTATGCATTCGTTTGAATACAAAGTAAGTTTATTGTGTACGATATGAAAAGCATTCTCAGGGCATATCTCTACACAAAGTTGACAATCATTATGATAATAGTCATTTCTTATACAGTTTGTTCCGCTATATGTAAATAATTCTGTTTTTTGTATAAAGTTTAAATTACTCAAAATTACTCTCCATTGCTATGGCGCAGTATTCATAATCTGCGACTAAAAACTCAACCATAAAATCACAAAGGTCTTTGTAAAAAGGGGTAAGTGCCATACTTTTCATCCCAATCATATAAGGAACCACCCATTTCATTAAGTGCTCATGTAAAAAATCAAATTGTGGTCTTCTTTCAGCTCTAAAAACTAATGTTTGCATAAACGCAAGCTCTATTGAGAGATGATCGGGTGCCATAAGTTCTGTCTGATCCATATTGAGCTCAAAGCCGTGTGAATAGTAAAAATTCATTACAGGATTTTGAAGACCTACAAGGGTTTCATTTTTTGCATCCAAAACAAAAGACTCAACTGCTTGCGTGTTTATAACAAACATTGAAGAGAAATCTTCATTCAAGGAATCCATGATAGACTCATCGCTGTTTTGACTAAAAAATTGCACACTCTCATCGCCTAAAATCTCAAGTAAATCTTTGTTCTCTCTTAAATCCTTGATAAATCTCTTATCAACGGTACTTGCCATAGTTCTAGATAGAAATGCATATATATAAAGTCTATATTCTTTGTTCATTCATAATTTCCTGATTTTCATAAATAGTAGTAAGTGTTTTTATCATAATTTCGCTTATATGTAAACACTCAGAAAAAGTTGTAGCTTTGATGAGGAATAAAAAGAAGTTATAAGAAAAACACTCTGCGTTGTCTCTTAAAGCCTTTTGGCTTTAAGATTATAGACAACCTTTAAAGAATGATTTCTTTGGTGGTGGTGGAGCTTTTACTTCTGTAGCAATAATCGTGTTTGTAGCTGCATCATAGTTACCTACAACAGTTACTTCATTACGGTTGATACTGCTATCAACACTTGCCATACTTACGGCAGTCAAATCCACATTGTATGCATGACCTTCATTATGTGAATATATTACAACTTCTACTTTAGTTGTAACACCCGCTTCCGTTGTCTCAAAACAACCGTCACTGCCACAAACATAGTTTTCAAGGTAACAATCCGTAAACGCACCAGCTGCAGCACAACCACTAGTTGTGAGGAAACCTTCTTTTTCCATAGGAACAAGTTCAGCAGCAAATGCACTCACCGAGAAAAGTGCACCTATTACCAATGAAGGGATTAAAGTAATATTTTTCATTATTTAACCTCCGCTTTTAAAGTTTTTAAATATGCTATTATGTTGTCAATATCAGCTTTTTCCATCCAACTGTGGTCTGGCATCGTTGATACTCTTTTCCCATTTTCAATATTATACCAAGCATAATTGCTGTGAGCATTTCTATTGTATCCAGGAACAACAACAGCGGAAGGCTTCACTAAAGATTCACGTAGATAATCAACAGTAGCATACCCCCCGATGTTCGTCAAAGACGGTCCCATCAAGCTTGCTGCATCTGTTTTTTCCATTTGATGACAACCAGTACAACCGTTAGCAATTGCACTCTCTTTACCTTTAGTAGCATCACCTTCAATTTTACCATGAAGTGCGTTTACTAAAGTATTATCACCTTTTTGAAATACAACAGCTGTCCATGCAGTTAGATATTTAAGACCATTACGTCCCATTTTTTCACCATCCCATACTGCAAACGCAACAGGAATTGCAGCTGCGTTTAAATCCACATATGTATCTTTCAGTGAACGAGAAAGTGTTCCAGTCCAAGCATTTTTGCCATAGGTCATAGTGCTTTGTGAGTTGCTGCTTCCATCTTTGATTTCAGTCATAGAACGGAAACCTTCACCCACATAACTTTTCTCATAATCCAAACTCGCTAAAGTATCAACTTTCGCATTAAATACTTTTAAATCTTTTCCAAAAAGTTCAGTTTGGTTTGGATTTACTTGTGTTGCGACATCACCATTTCCATTTGGCTCATAAAATTTAACTACTTGTTTTTGTAAGTGAATCAAAGCTTGACGACCTTCAGAACCCATGCCTATGTATGGTAATTCTGCAGGATTAGCGTAATTACTTGCAAATTGAACCGCAAAGCCATCTGCATATGAATCTGTTCTATTGCCCTGTTGCACGTTTTTAGTTCCATCAGGCCATTTAATTAAAAATGCGATTTTTGCACTATTATATACGGCAGCAACTTGTGCTTTAACAGCTTTGTTTTCTGCGTTTATCTCATTTGCTTTTTTGTCATTAAACTCAATAGTTGTCTGTGGATAAAGCGTAACTGTAGAAAACTTAGCACCATTCCAAACTGACGACGTATTACTTACTTTATCCAAACTAGTTGTAACTTTACGAGCATCTATAGCTGAATCAGCTGCTACTGCTGTAGCAAGAGTAGCAAGTGCTACTAATGTACTAGTTAATTTTTTCATTAATGGTGTCCTCCCGCTTTAACATCTCCGCCATGAAAAAATTTCATTACATGCCCAGCTTTAGTGTGCTTACCAGTTACATAACGATTATCTACAGGAGCTAAAAGATGTTGTCCACTCTCTTTTGCCACTTGTTGGTAATAGTTGTTGTCAAGACGGAACATATCTGAGTGTTGGTATGCGATTAGTATATCCATCAATTCACTCTCACCTGTCTCTTTACGTTTTTTCATCTCAGCTTTAAGTGTAGCAATAGCTCCATGAACTTCAGGTCCGAACAGTTTTTCTAACTCTTCAATTGGAAGACGTGTTGAGCCTTCAATAATCTTACCGTTAGCGTCAAATTTTGCTGGTGACTCGGTTGGTGGAACATAATAAACATTTGGTTGCGTACCATAGTCTGTTCTAAGACCTATAGCAACTTTATATTTGTTTACAAGTTTGTGAACTTGACCTTCTTCATCATCTAAAAATCCAACAAAACGGATACGTCCAACACACTGTTGTGCACATGCTGGTGGAAGTCCTTGCTCAATACGTGGGAAACATAAAATACATTTCTCTGATTTTGAGATTTTTGGGTTAAAATAGATTTTCTTGTAAGGACAACCCGCTATACAATAACGGTACCCTTGACATCTGTCTAAGTCAACTAAAACAACACCATCTTGCTCACGCTTGAAGATTGCATCACGAGGACACGCACTCAAACAACCAGGGTTTGTACAGTGGTTACAAATACGTGGTAAATAAAAGAAGTAGTTATCTTGTGGAAAAACACCCGCACCTTCATCTTCATCCCAGTTTGGTCCCCATGTAGGCTCTACATTTGGCTCAAAAGACGCTCCGCCTTGTAGTGCATCATAATTATAATCCCAAGGCACACCATAGTCTGCTTCAAGATTTGGAATAACACCTGGCTGTAAATCACCGGCAGCATCAAATCCACCACCAAGCTCCATCCAATTTTTTGGATAACCAGTACCTGGATACGTCTCAACGTTATTCCAGTACATATACTCACGACCATTTCTATTGGTCCACTGAGTTTTACATGCAACTGTACATGTTTGGCACCCGATACATTTGTTCAAGTCCATAACCATTGCTAATTGTCTTTTAGACATTCAATCTCCTTACTTTAATCTCTTATCGATTTTTCGATATAGCTTTAGTGCCTCAGCGGCTAGCGAAGATATTTGAGCTTTACTCAAATATCGAATTAAACTTTCGCCTTTTCGTAGTTAACAGCACCATCATATGCGTACTGATTACCATCCCACAAACCACCAAATTTCAGGTGACCCCAACCATCTGCCATCTCTAACAAGTTAAGAGAAGTAGGTACAACTTCATTATGACCTTTGTTAAATTTATACATGTATGGTTCCCATCCATGCTCTAAAACAAGACCATCAGCTGGTGCAGATGAACTTAGTTTTGCCATAGCAAAAAATTCGCCGAGGTTGTTAAAAATACGAATTGTATCTCCATCTTTAATACCTTTAGCAGCTGCTACAACACGGTTGAGTTGCATTGCTGGTACACCACGCTGTAAACGCAGTAGCGTACGAGATGTTTTGTAATTCGAGTGAATTGACCATCTTGCATGAGGTGTCATAAGCACATACGGATACTCTTTACGTTTTGGACGGATCCCCTCCATACCTGTATTTGTTGCTGCACCCATTCTGATATACATTTCATGATCAACATAGAATGTTTGGCGACCTGACATCGTATGAAGTGGTTTAAACTTATATAAGTGATCTTCGTTCGAGTTATACGGTTTATCAGAATACAATGGAGATGTTTGTGCTGCTTTTTCATTGATCATCAAAAATCCGCCCACTTTATACATTTTCTCCATAGTCCACGGCTGGTATTGGTCACATTTTTCAAGTGCGGCCTGAACAGCCATTTTATCTGTTCCTAAATAAACTTCGCCTTCGCCTTCAGACTCTTCGTCTGTGTTTGTAAACTCTTTGTGGAAGATAGTAAGGTCATGGAAACCTGGTCTTGCATAACGAACATCATCTTTTACTTTCGCTTTTGCAACATTTTTTGGACGGTTTGCTATCTCTTCTAATTTTTTTGCAAGGAGTGTAAACATACTCCACTCATCCATTGCCTCACCAACATTTTTGATGTTTGCAACTGGCTGTGCCAAGTTTGTAAAACGGTGGTAACCCGGAGAAGTACGTAAATCGTAAACTTCATAGTGAGATTTTGCTGGAAGAAGTACGTCTGCATACTGAGCTGCTTCACTCATTCTGTAGTCAACATATGCAAAGAAATCCATTCTGCCTAAGAATGCTTTACGGTACTCGTTTCCTTTATTTCTTCTAAAAGTAGAGTCAGCAACGATCAGTGCTGTTGTCGGTAACCACCAAGGCTTTACAACATTTCCTGTTTTACTTGTAAGGTTATCGCCACCATTTTTACCTGCATCAAGCATCTCTTTAAGTACAGCCATGTACTCTTTTTTGCTCATGCCATTTTGTGCACGTTTGACATCTTCATCTTTAAAGTATTCATCAAATGTTTTGATACCGTTTCCATTCATGAACTCACCAACGAATCCTGAACCAAAACGAGGAGCATATTTACCTGAGAATCCAGAGAGAGCGCCCAGACCTGAGAGTTGGAACTCATTTTCAGTATTAAGTCCACCATATGGTCCCATTCTACCTGTAAGACCACAGATAGAAGCTACGTTCCAAATAGTCATCATTCCGTTGAAATATTTGTTGAGTGAAAAACCTGTAGTAATCTCTACAACTTTTGGAAGTGCTATATCTTTTGCCAATTGTTTTACTGTATCAGGGTGTACTCCTGTGATATCTTTTGTTACTTCTGGAGCAAATTTTGCAGCAGATTTTTTGAGCATCTCAAATACAGTTGTCACTTCGCGTTTATGTCCATGAATATCTGTAATAGTCCAAGAACCTTCAAGTGTAGGTTTTACCTCTTTAGGTAAACGCAGTGTACGCTCATCATGCCCTTCCGTACCAGGCATTAAGAAAGGCTTACCGTCAGTTTCATTCATACAATAGAATTGTTCATCCCACTTATGATGAAGTTCTTTATCTTCTGTATGCTCTAAGTCATTGCGGCGAATCATCTTTTGCGTTTTTACATCTACTAAAAATGGTAAATCTGTATAAAGCTTTGCAAATTCTGGTTTGTACATTTTTTCGTTAAGGATTACATTGATAACGCTCATAGCTAAAATATTGTCTGAACCAGCTTTAATAGGGATCCACAAGTCTGCAGATTTTGCAGTCGCATTAAACTCAGGAGTAATTACGATGATCTTAGCACCGTTGTATTTACCTTCCCATACGAAGTGCGCATCAGGAATACGAGAAACAGATGGATTTCCACCCCACATAACAGCAGTGTCAACCGTGTACATAAAGTCCCAAGTACAACCTAAGTTACCTTCACCGTATGCGATAGCAGCACCAGAAAACATATCTCCCAGATATGATGACGGATAGATACGGTTTGCTCCAAGTTGTGTGGAAAAACGCAGTACCGAACCACGACGACCTTCAGTTAAAAGACCTGTACCCGCATGAACCATAAGTTTATCTGGACCGCGTTTTGGATCTGTCAATGTATCAAAAATATTTTGGCAGATTTTCTCAGCAGCTTCATCCCAGCTTGCGCGTTTCCATTTACCTTCACCACGCTCACCTGTACGAATCATCGGGTAAAGAATTCTATCTTTTTGATACATTACTTGTGAGTGCTGAACGCCTTTATTACAACCACGAGGGTTAAAGTCAGGGATTTTTGCATTGATTACTGGATAACGAGCCGATTGATTTTCACGAGTGATAACACCATTGTGAGACCAAACTTCCCATGCACAGTTACCTTGACAGTTTACACAGTGGTATGCGAAGCCGTGCTCTTCTTTTTTACCATAAGTAAAAGAGAATTCATTTCTATACATATTTTCCGTATAGTTTGTATTTGGATAGTCATTTTTTCCGTTTTCAACGCTTAGTGCAGTTGTTTTTGCGAAAAGACTCCCCTGCGAAGCAACAAGTGCTGCAGTCATACCAGAAACTTTAAGGAAGTTTCTACGCTTATTGTTCATAACTTTTGTCATATTTTAAACCTCTCCCTTATCTTTTTAGTGGTAAATTCATGTCATTACCCCAAACATCCCAGCTACCTGTAAACACTTTAATGTTTTTGTAACCAAGAAGCTGAAGAGCTGTTATGTGCTCAGAACCACGACCTGCACCAACCATACAATATGCATAGATAGTTTTATCTTTTGTGATGCCATATTTCGCATACACTTCTTCTAGCTCTTTTGCTGATTTGAAAGATTTTCTATTTTCAAGGTCAGAAATTTTATTCCATTCCATAAATATAGCACCTGGAATATGCCCACCACGTGCGACATTATCCATTTTTCTCTCACCAACTATCTCAGCCATACCACGAGAGTCAATAATCACATATTTAGAATTTTTTCCACTTTTAAGGATATCTTCCATTGCATGTTTTAATTCTTCTTTGCCAGCTATCATTGAAAGGTCGATTTTATCTTTATCAATTTTGAATGTTTTAGGTTCGGTCGTTTCATCACCTTTAACTACTAGAAGGTCTTTTTCTAAATTATCCATCTCAGCTTTAATCTTTTTCTCATCATCGCTTGCGTTTTTCATCACAGCTTCAAACTCTGCTTTTTCTGCATCACTTAAAGTAATTGTGCCTTTTTTAGCATCTTTGAGTTTATTTTTTGCTGTTTTAGTACCATCTTTAATCTCTTTGATTTTATCTTTGAGTCCATCATATTTGATTTGTGCAGGATCGATAGCCATAATTGCAGAACGACCACCGTTAAGGACTTTTACATTTTTATGTCCATAACTCGTGAAAAAAGAGTAAACACCTGTTGCGTTTGGTCCCTTAAAATCATCATAAGCGATAACTAAAGTGTTATTATCAATTCCTTTTGATCCTATATAAGCCTCAGCATCATCAATACAACGGTAAAGAGGTTCACAATGCATATCTCCAGTTATATCAGAATGATGTAGATGGTGTGCATACATTTCTACAGAACCTTTGATATGCCCCAATTTATATACATCATCACTATCGCCTGAAACAAACACTACATCTTTTTTACCTATTAGCTTTATTGCGTCTTCAGCAGAAATAAGAACATCCTTATTTACATAACCATCAGATGCCATAAGCGGGGTAAGTGTTAATGTTGCTGCAAAAACTAATGTTTTTAACATTTTATTCATCCGTGCTCCTTCTAAAAATTTTTGTATATTTCAATCAGCTTTTTAAGCCAACTACGCCAAAAGCTTGAAATACCTTTCAACGGAATAACGTCACATTATAGGGCTATGACTCTTATGAAATAATTAAATCAAAAAGATATCACATAATTTATATTACTAAATGAAACACATATTATTTTATAATCGAAAATATAATTTTTATTTATATTTTATTTTAAATATTACTTATGGTTTGAACTTAAATATCTCAATTAACCTTACACTTTAGAGTACAAAAAGCTAGAGTTCGCTATATTCTCACAAATTAATCACATTATAAGTAGGAAACCGTGTCTGAAATAGATTTACATAACAGTATAAAAAACAAAGACGAAGCGAAGATTATCGATCTACTAGAAGATAAAAGTCTCAATATTGAGATGGTAAAAGAGATATACTTTGCGTTTAAAACTCACAAAGAGATTGTTGGGCAAGTTGCTATGAACTTGAGTCTGAGAACCTCCGTATATGATAGAGAACTTGAATATAGTGAAACTATAGTAGAACTTTTACGTGATTTGGCAACAAATGAAGCGGATATGGGCGCGAGATGGGCTGTTGCCAAAAATCCTCATACACCTGCGGATATACTCACTCTTCTTTCGAAAGATGAAGTCAATCTTGTGCGTGCGCTGGTTGCAACAAATCCAAAAACTTCTCCTGCTGTTTTAGAAAAATTTTTCAGTGATGAAAAAATTGTTAGAGATGGACTTTCCGGCAATCCAAGTACACCAGTCAAAATCTTAAAGATATTGGCAAACGATGCTGATAAAATGGTTCGTATGCGACTTGCTGAAAATACGAACGCTACTCCAGAGGTCTTAAAAGAACTCCTCGAAGATAAAGATGAAAATGTGGCGATGGCAGCACGCACCAACCTAGAGAGACAAGCATGAAAAATAGACATGCAAGCATAAAAAGCAAATTTACAGCACTTGAAAATCAATTTTTAAACACATTTTTTTCAGGTATCTACATCAGTGCAAAAGAGTTTATAAATATCGGTAAAAAAGTAGATATCCCTATGAGCATGAACTCAAGAGAACTTCTTATCAAAGAGCTTTTAAACAAAAGCGATGCGAACGGGACGCTACAGCAGACTACACAACTCTTAAACATACTTATCAAAGAAAGAGTTGCAACATATCATGCACTCAGTAAAGATTATCCAGGCGCTGCTTCTACACTTGCAGGACTTGCGCAAAAAGCAAACGCAACAGCATCACTACTTGTAAAAGAAGTAAAAGGAAACCCTTATGAATAGCAAAAATCTTAAAGAGGCACTCAGTGCTCTCAAATACCCAGGGATAGAACGCAGTATAGGGGAACTCAAGCTTTTAGGTGAGGTAAAAGTCGTGGCTCATGTAGCAAATATCGAGCTTCTTACTATCAGTGATGATTCCTATCTTAATGTCAAAAAACTCATAGAAGAGAACTTTTCTGAAAAATTTGAGCGTCTCAACATCACGAAGAAAAATCTTGCCAAAAAAGATATGAACTACGGAAACTCAGCCGCTCCAAACAATCGTGCACCTTATGCTAAAAATATCATAGCTGTTACAAGTGGCAAAGGTGGCGTTGGAAAGAGTACGGTAAGCGTTAACATCGCTATAGCCCTTGCACAAAAAGGGTACAAAGTAGGCATTTTAGATGCAGATGTTTACGGCCCAAATATCCCGCGTTTGACAAATACAGACGTAGAGAGAATCCAATGGAATGATGAAGATAAAATCATCCCAGCTGAAAACTACGGGATAAAAATAATGAGTGTCGCACTCACGACTCCAACACAAGACACACCTCTTGTTTGGAGAAGTTCCGTAGCCGTTAACGCACTTATTCAGTTTTTAGAAGACGTTGCGTGGGGTGAACTTGATTTTATGGTCATCGATATGCCTCCAGGAACGGGTGATGTTCAGTTAACGATTGCCCAAGAACTTCCTATTGCAGCAGCTGTTTTGGTCACTACACCACAACTAGTGGCAACAGATGATGTAAGCCGTGCGGTGATGATGTTTAAAGATATCGGCGTGAAGATGGCGGGAATCGTCGAAAATATGAGTTTCTTTATTGCTCCAGATACCGGTACACGTTATGATATCTTTGGTACAGGCGGCGGAGAAAAAATCGCTGCAAAGTACCACATTCCATTTCTAGGAGCAATTCCTCTGGATATGCAAATCCGTGAAGGTTCCGACAAAGGCGAGCCACCTGTTTCACTTGGCAACAGTGAACAGAAAAAATATTATCAAGATATCGTAGAAAATATTTTAAAAAACAGTATCTTTAAACTCTAAGTTCAGGGTGTCATGAGCAAAGGCTAAAGGGTACAATTTATTTATAACACTTCATTGCCTCACACAAGAAGTGTACTGTCATTTATAGTTGGATCTGGCTCTGAAGGAAAGATGTTGTCCATTTATAACTTCGGGTCCTCTAAGTTCTGTTTTAAAGGTTGTATTTCCTTTTTTAACTTTTAGTTCAAGTCTGTATTTTTCTGCACTTTGTGCATTAAAAACCACTTCGAAACTTTCATCATTTGCAAGTGTGTGAGAATAGTTGAGTATCTGACATATACCTCACACACACCTCACACACACTCTTTATAATACGCTCATAAAACGAGGAGAATAGTATGAAAAACTATATGTATTTTGGTGAAGTTGTAGAGGGCTACGATGTGCGAGTGCTCAATGAGAGAGAGGCTAGAGCGGGTGCTGGGATTTTATTTTTATTTGGTTTCATCTCTTTTATGAATGCTTTTTTAATGCATGAGTTTATGTTCACAAAAATATTTGTGACATTTTTTATGGTAGATTTTATTATAAGAATTTTGGTAAATCCTAGGTTTTCCCCTAGTTTGCTTTTGGGTCGGATGATGGTACAAAATCAAAAACCTGAGTATGTAGCAGCTCCCCAAAAGAAGTGGGCGTGGTATATAGGTCTTTTTTTATCACTCATTATGTTTACGCTCATCGTGGTTTTGGATGTTATGACACCCATCAAAATCGTCATTTGTCTACTTTGTCTTGTGCTTTTGTTTAGTGAAGCCGCTTTTGGCATCTGCATAGGGTGTAAGATTTTTAACGCCCTCTATAAAAATGAGGTAAAACTCTGTCCAGGTGCTGTGTGTGAGATAAGAGAAAAAGAGGAGATACAAAAAATTTCCAGAGTTCAAAAAATGATTATAGTTACTTCTGTGGGACTTATTTTTCTAAGCACCTATGCACTTGCATTTTACACTCCACAAGTGCCTGCCAAGACAGAAGGTTCACATTGCAAAACAATGCAAAGTTCTACCGCAAAGCCTTCACACTGTAAATAAAGCGAATAAAGATACATGCATATTTAAGTGATATAACCTCAAAGACAATGGTTCGGCAAGCTCACAATGAACGAGGGGTATGAATTGGAGTAGAGAGTTATATTTTAATATTTAGTTTTTATTGACTTCAATTTAATATTGGTAAAATGACACTCTAAATTCCTGATTAATTGTAATATTTTACAAATCCGTTCATATTTGAGCCCATGTTTAGAAGTAACATATCAGCTATCACCAGAGCTGCCATCGCTTCACAAACTACTGTTCCACGAATCGCTACACAGGGGTCGTGTCTGCCTTTGAGTGAAAAATCTACCTCTGCGTTTTCATTTGTCACCGTATGTTGCTCTTTGAAAATAGAAGGCGTTGGCTTAAAATAGACATTTAAAACGATATGTTCTCCATTGCTTATGCCTCCTAAAATCCCGCCTGCGTGGTTGGACTCAAAACCATTCGCACGTATCTGGTCATTATTTTGCGAACCAAGAAGCGAAGCGCTCATGATACCATCGCCTATTTCTACCGCTTTGACTGCGTTTATACCCATCATAGCATCCGCCAAAACAGCATCAAGTTTATAATAAAGCGGCTGCCCAAGACCTATTGGAGCACCTTTTATAAGAACTCTACAAACGCCGCCGACTGAATCATGTTCATTTTTCGCTTCTAAAATCACCGCTTTTTGTGCTTCTTCTTTTGCACCATCAAGAGCGTAAATAATACTTGTTTTGGCTCTCTCATAATCAAAAGTTTCACTTTTGATGCCCGCTACTTCACTGATACCACTCAACACTTCTATTTCCAAAGATTGAAGCATCAGTTTTGCTATCGCACCTGCAGCAACTCTTGCTGCAGTTTCTCTAGCAGAAGAACGCCCACCACCGCGATAATCGCGCAAACCATACTTATGAAAATACGTAAAATCTGCATGTCCAGGGCGAAACACATCTTTGATATTTGTATAATCTTTGGATTTTTGGTTAGTGTTGTAGATGATCATCGCTATAGGTGTACCCGTACTTTGACCTTCAAAAACGCCACTGAGTATCTCTACTTTATCGTCCTCTTTTCTTGCTGTTTCAAACTCACTTTTGCCCGGTTTTCTACGATCAAGTTCGCTTTGGATAAATGCTTCATCGATAACAAGACCTGCTGGAACACCATCAAGGATACAGCCAAGAGCCGTCCCATGAGATTCTCCAAAGGTACTAAATCGTAATTTTTGTCCAAAACTGTTCATTATTTCTCCTTTTTCAGCATCTCTACAGCTATATTTGCAGCTTCTTGTTGTGCGATTTTTTTACTTTTTCCAATCGCTCTTGCGTACTCTTTATCTTCAATAATCACAGCAACTTCAAACTCTTTTTTATGGTCAGGTCCACGGCTTGCGATAAGTTTATACTCAGGAATAGTCCCAAATCTCGCTTGTGTAAGCTCCTGAAGTGTCGTTTTAAAATCTCTAAAAAGATAATCCAGTGATATCTCATCATGATTTTTTTCTATCAAATCTATCGCTATCTTTTGTACACTAACAAGACCAGACTCAAGATAAATAGCTCCCATAAGTGCTTCAAAAGCGTTAGAAAGCAAAGAGGCTTTTTCACGTCCGCCATTGTTTTCTTCTGCGTTTGAGAGGTAGATATACTCTCCAAGATTTAGATAAAGTGCTAGTTTTTCAAAACCTGTCTCATTGACTAAAGAAGCTCGTATCTTTGAGAGTTTTCCTTCGTTTGAGTTAGCAAACCTTGTATAAAGATACTCTCCGACAACAAGGTCTAAGACGGCATCCCCCAAGAACTCCAAGCGCTCATTATCGTAGGGCTGTTTGTAACTTTTGTGCGTCAGCGCTTCGATAATGAGCTTTTCGTCTTTAAATGTATAACCAATTGCTTTTTGCAAGGCTTCTAATTTTTTTTTCATTTTATCCTCCTAATAAATTTTTTTGTCTCTGGGCTTCATCCCAAGCAAGTTTATCGCATCTCTCATTTTCTGCATGTCCATCATGTCCACGAACCCAGATTGCGTTTATCTCATGTCCTTTTGAAACATCTATATAGGTTCTCCAAAGATCAATATTTTTCACTTTTTTAAAGTCTCTTTTTATCCAGCCATCCAGCCACTCATTTATCCCCTTCACAACATAAGAAGAATCCGATATCACCTCGACTTTACATGGCTCTTTGAGGGCTTTGAGACCTTCAATAACGCCTAATAGTTCCATCCTGTTGTTGGTAGTATATGCTTCTCCGCCAACAAGTTCTTTTTCTGTAGTACCAAATCGCAAAATAGCACCAAAACCTCCTGGACCAGGGTTTCCAAGCGCACTACCATCACTGAAAAGAGTTATTTTCTTCAACTGTATTCCTATAATAATCTTTCGTCAGGTTAAGCTCTGCTCTGGCTGTATCAATAGAGTGACATGAGCTACAGCGATGGAAAATAAATGGGTAAGTCTGTTTACAACTATCACAGATGTACTCAAACGCAAGGGTTGCATTTGATTTGCCTTCGAGTTTTATCAATATATCAAACTCAAAAACCGAACTTTTTGTTGCAAGTTTCAGATCACCGCGAGCCGTGAAAAGCTCCCGTAAATAGCCATTTTGTGAAATTATATCCAAATCCAAAATTTTTGCATCGAGTTGCCAGAGAAGATCGACTAATTTTTCACTTTGAGAACCGTCAAAATGTCTCCATGCCAATTTTGGATTTGTACGAAAAAGATATTCAAAAACAAGATAAGTCAAAATATTTGTCTTTTTATGGATTTCCAATAAAGCTTCACCTTTTTCTTGTGAAGACTTATTTACATCATTTAGCAACATAAGCGAATGAAGATAGGCAGCATCATTGGCTGTCTCTTTTTGCAGTGCATCCAGTGGCTCAAGGACTTCAAGAGCAGATTCATAATCCCGCATATATTCATAAACCAACAAAAGATAGTTGAGTGCCTGCGGCGTTCTTGGATTGGTTTTTAAGATTTCCAGAAATATTTTTCTTGCCCGCTCCAAAAAACCAGCTTTAAAATAAGTGCGTCCAAGTAGAAACATCGTATCTCGCGGATTTGATTTCATACCTACTGCCAAGAGTTCGTTATAAATCTCTATACTTTTTTCATAATCCCCATTTTTAAAGTAAGACTGTGCCAAAAGTAGCCATGATTTTTCTGAGAGTTCGCCTGATGTGATAAGGACTTTGAGCTCATGATGCGAAGGAAGAGAACCAAAACCTTGCAAAAATTTATCAAGATATCTGGAATCCTCTTTTTTCTTGTAACGCCCAAACCAATAGGAAAAAAACGCAATAACAAAAACAAGAACAAAAAAGATAATCACCGAAAAAAGCGGATCTCTATATTCAATAAAAAAGGTATTCATCAGTCGTAAACCACAATAGCATAATCATTTTTGAGTTTGTAAAAAATAGCTTCGGCACTCAAATCCAAATCCTCTAATTTCCCCAATTGTACAAAAGAGTTTTTCCCCACTCGGATACCATTTTCTCTAAAAAATTTTCTGATATTGACAAATTTCACATCTGCTACGAACTTGTATTCAAACTCTTTGTACAAACGCATCTTTTCATAAGAAAATATATGTTCATTGACATGAAGCTGATCTGAAGCAAATTTGATAGGAAGATAGCCGCTGAGATCCGTAAGTTTAGACTCGATATAGTCGTATTTTTGGGGAAGTGTCTGTTTTTGGATAAAGAGATATTTGTTATTGAGTTTGATATTTGGTGTCTCTTTCCAGTATTTATAGGCTGGATTGGAGATACCGAGTTTTATGTAAACCTCTCTCCAGAGCCAAAAAGAGTTAAGCATACTTGGAAGGGATGACATCTACTCGAACTCCTCGTACAAACACATTATATTGCAACGATTATATACTCTTTAGATAAAGAGTTTTATTAAAATATATCAACGATAAGTTTTGTGATAACGAAACCGCCTACAAGAAGCCATACAAACATAGCCGCACCCGTATAAAGAGGAGCAAGTCCGAGTCCTTTGAACTTCGCAAAGCGTGTTCCCATACCAAGAGCTGTCATAGCCATTGTAAGGAGAAAGGTATCAATTTCATTGATGACATTTACAATCGTCTCAGGCACAATTTGCAGTGAATTAAACCCTGCCATACCGATGAAATAAACCGCGAACCACGGGATAACAAGTTTAACTTTGCTCCCTTGCACTCCACTTTTTTGCGCTGTATAAGAGAGATAAATACCTAAGACAATAAGCATAGGTGCAATCATAATAACGCGTGTCATCTTCACGATAACAGCAGAGTTTGCCATCTCCGCACTTGCCCCCGGGATAGAAGCAGGAACAGCAACAACCTGTGCTACTTCATGGATAGTTCCGCCGACATAGATTCCAAACTCTTGCTGACTCATATGTAAAAACCCCGTTGCAGGTTCTATAATAACCGTATATAAAACAGGATACAAAAACATCGCAATTGTTCCGAAAAGAACCACCATAGAGACGGCGATGGCTGTTTTATGTTCTTGGGCTTTAAGTACAGGTTCTGTAGCCAAAACTGCCGCAGCCCCACAAACAGCAGCACCCGAAGCCGTAAGCATCGAAGTGTCTTTGTCCATCTTAAATATCTTATGTCCGAGATATGTGCCAAGAATAAAAGTTGTGGAGAGCATGATAAGAGAGACTAAAAAGCCGTCCATTCCTACATCGGCGATTTGTTGAAAAGTGATACGAAAACCGTAAAAAACTATAGCAAAACGCAATATCTTTTTCGCTGAAAAAGTGATACCGCCCTCCCACTCTTTTGGAAGTTTGTTATGCAGTGTATTGGCATAAAATATACCAAAAACTATCCCCACCACAAGAGGAGAAATACCGAGTGACCTTACGGCTTGCAAGTCTGCTATCATCGTAGCTGCTGCCGCAAATATTGCGACAAAAATAATACCGCTCATCGTACCGTTGCGTTTTGCTTTTGAAAATGCCATCTTTTACCTTTTTAAATGAAAACGCAATTATAACAAATCCGAAGAAGTTTATTGTACATCAACTGCCAACTTCATTCTTACAGAGCTATTTTGCACCTCATCTATAACACTCACTTTTACTCTATGAACTCTTTTTGGATTCATCTTTTGTTCTTCTAATAGATAGGTGCTAATCTTTTGTGTCCGTAACTGCGCAAGAGCTTCAAGTTCTTCTTTGCTAACAACTAACAAAACTCTTGTCTCTTCGATAAGCGCTTTGAGATATTCGCGTTTAAACTCGTCGTCTTCATATTTCTTTTCTAAAGCATCACGAATCACATCAAGTTTGTCATCATCTTTAAAATCTTCATAAATATCTTCAAGAACATCTATATCCACTGCGTTTTGCTGTTCTTCTTTACTTTTTGCACCACTCTCTTTTATAGCTAGTGCTACAAGTTTTTGAAGCTGAAGCGCTTTTGTATCACTTTGTACATCATACACTCCGCTCAACGAGAGAGAAATTTTTGGTCTTTTTTCAAACATCTTGACAATTTGGTCAAGCTTTTCTCGTTGTGGCGGCAAGATATCACTTTTACCCGCTTCAAAGGAGATGTACTCCAGTTTTTGACTCTCAACTCCTATGACCGAACCCAAAAATGTCAATGGCGAAGCTACAGCTTTGAGTATGAGATTGCTCAAAGTTTGCATCACCACAGCTCCATATTTAAAATCAGGCGCATCCACATTTCCTGCAACGGGCATATCAATATCTATCACCCCTTCACTATCTTCAAGAATCGCAATAACAAAACCAAGCGGAAGAGATGAAGTATTTTCATCTTTTATCTCTTCACCGAGTTTTATCTTGTTGATAGTAATTTTGTTGCTTCCTAAAAGTTCTGAGTCTTTGATCTTGTAGCCCAAATCCAGATAGAGTTTCCCGCTCTCTATAGCATAGCCTGCAAACGCAGCGCTGTATCCACTCATGGCGTTTAATTCAAGATTTGTGAAATTAAAATTCAAATCTGTAAATTTTTTTGGATTTGAACTTTCAAGGCTTCCTTTGAGTTTTGTCGCACCGTATGCATCCACTTCTCCCACGATATCTATATATGCCACTTCAGATGATGTGCTAGAGAGAGAAAGTAGAGTTCCGCTTACATCATGAATATTGGTTTGGAACTTGATTGGAAGTGAAAAGTCGGCGAATTTAGCACTTCCAGCATTTAAATTGAGTTTTTCGATTTTATAGGTAAATTCTTCACTTTTCTTACTCACCTGCGTTTTTGGAGTTTCTTTTCGCAAAGTTGTAAAGTTCATCACTTTTTTTTCATCTATCATCGCATCAACATAAAACGAATTGAGATTGGCTTCACTTATATACAAACGATTTGGCATCAAATCAAGTTCAAATCCATGCAGTGCCAACTCTCCCACTGAAAGCAGCGACGTGTTATCTCTGCTGTTGGCTAGAAAAAATTCTTTAAGTTTGACTCCACCGACAAGTTTTGCATCGGCTTTGTTTGAAGAGGAGTCATAGAGAGTTTTTGCGTTTATATCAATTGCCCCATCCTCTATTTTGAGATAACTACTTTGTGCAAGATAAGGGTTAAACTCTTTGAGTGAGAAATCACTCACATCCAAAGTTCCTTTTTGTTTGAGCGGAGTGTGTCTGAGATCACCATTAGCACGTACTATCCCTTTTGAGTTGATTCGCGCATAGGTTTTATACTTCAGCCAAGTGCTTGTTTTGGAGTCTATATCATAGACATTTGCAAAAATTCTATCGGCTTTTATTGTTGCACTCGGAGAGAGTCTGGCATCTTCAAAATTTACTTTGGCAGCATCAAGAGCAAAATGTTTGAGCTGTACTCTAAACGCTGTCTCTTTTTGAGTCGCTGTTTTTTTTGGCTCTAATAAGCCTTCAAAATTCATTTTACCATTGGCAAGCATTTTTGTTTCGATAGACAAATTAGCAAGTGTTGTTTTGGCTATTTTAATCTCTCTTTTTTGTAAATCGATTGCCGTATGATTGACATTAAAGTGCGCAAACGCAAGGAGTTTTTCACCTGTGTTTCTTTTGTTTAGAGCAACATTGGAAAGGCGAAGATTTGTCTCATTGAGGCTTATGAACGTTTGTTCACTTTGTGTTTTAAGCGCTATATTTGCATCAAATCCCGCCGTTGCGCGCATGAGCTTTATATTATAAACTTCAAGAGCTTCTTTGGCAGCGGCATCGATATATGAAGCATAATGCACTACATCAAATCCATCACATTTTACACTTGCGTTTATATCAAGTTGTGCATATTTTATCGCTCCGCTTGAGTGGCACACAAAGGTATCGTTTAACTTCAAATCTATACTGTATTGAAACGGCTCTTCTCCTGAAAGTGTCATATCTTGCGCGTAGAGATTGAGATTATTGAGTTTTGTATTGACCGCAGGAGATATCCCTTTATCATAAAAATCTGCTTGGATTTTTTCAAGAGCGATATCTTTGAGTACAACACTCCATGGCGTTTGGTTTTTCTCTGCTGCGTTTGCAGTCTGATTTGTATCCAAACGCGGCATATTCACTTTGAGATATTGTCTCCAATCAATCTCACCTTTTGTATTTCTAGCTACTTTGAGTTTAAGTGAATCAAGCTCTATTTTTTCTATAAGCACCTGCTTTTGTATCGGAGCTATTTCCATTATGTTAAGATGCAAAAAACCAATATTGAGTATATCTTTGTGTTTCCCTTTTGGTTTGATTCGCAGAGCATCAAGAGAGAGCGTTGCGTTTTGTATCTTTGTTGCGTTTAGCTCATCCATATTGAAAAAATACTCTGCATGAGCAGAGAGTTTTCCATCGGCAACTTCGAGATTGAGGATATCTTGAAAGTATCTGTAGTGTGTGTAGAGTTTACTTGATTCAAAATCAAAACTTCCCTCAATGATAAAAGGATCAACTCCGATGATGTTACTTTTGAGGTTCACAAAACCTCCATCTCCAAAGCGTGAGTAAAAACGTAGCGATGCTTTGCTCATGTCAAGGTCTTTTGTATCAAGATCTTTGAGTTCAAATCTCAAGCCCTCAAACGAAAAATCAAACTTCTCTTTTTTTGTAAAATCTTCATAACGGACATAAGCATTGTTGATTTGGAAATTATTGACGATAATACGTGGCATTTTCGCTTGAGAACTATCACCCTCTTGCGTTTGGTTATTCTCTTTGAGTAAGGTGGCTAAGTTGAGTTTTTTATCCGTATCATAGACAAGATATACTCTAGGTGCTTCAATCACAAAATCTTTGATATGTATAGCAGCACGAAAAAGTGAATAAACCTCAACATTTACAAAAACATGAGGCAGAGAAAAAAGTTCTTTGTTTTGCTGGTCTTTGAGATGAATACCAAAGAGTTCAAGTTTAAAGAGAAAAGGATTAAAAAAGAGTGAATCAAGCTCTATAGTTGCGTTTGTCTGCTGGGCAACTGCTTTGATAATCTGTGGCTTCAAAACAAAAGGCACTACAACAAAGCCGAGTAAACTATAAAATGCTAAAAGATAGAATAGAATTTTTTTAATATTATGCGACATTAATAACCTCTCAATATATTAAGTAATTGACCTTAGTCTATCTCATTTTTTTTTAAGATTCTATTATGTGGAGGTGTCTAGCCGAAGCTAGACTTTGGAAGAGTTAGTGTGCAGCTTTTAAAACGTCTGCTCTTGGGAAGATAAATGTTGAGTCCCTAAAGACTACAATTTTGTCCTCATGACCTACAGCATAGGCTCGAATCTTGATAGGGATAGCCGTATCTTTTCTCACATCATCCGCTAAAACATCTGTAGTGCTGATGATAACAATTTTTTTCTTTTTCACATTTGGCACAACTCCAAATTTTGTTGTCGGAGAATCTATAAATATTTTCCCTTCCATCCCTGCTGGCGGGATAACTTCAAAAAAGAAGTCCATCGCTTCACTTTCAGTATTTTGAAGTAAAAACTCATACGCATTATCCACCTGTATTTTCCCATCTGGAAGAAGTTTCGTAGAGTAAAGTCTTGTCTCTTTATTGATATTTAAGAGCATATGTTCTTTGGTACTTCCCATCATTCCAAGAATAATCGAAATAATGACCAAAAGCCCTATATATGCAAGGATTTTTGGACGGAAATACTGCGTTTTACCTTTTTGATCAATAATCTCATAATCACTTGACCATGTAACTAACGAAGGTTTACCAAGTTTACCCATAACTGTCGTACAGGCATCTACACACTCAAGGCAGTTGATACATTCCAACTGAAGACCCTTGCGGATATCGATATGCGTAGGACAAACCGTTACACAAGACTCACACGTAGTACACTCAGCTGCAGGTTCAAAGGCTTGAAGCTCTTTTTGTTTTGTGAAAAGTTTGTTGTGTTCAGCATCATAGATACCTCCACCACGGTGTGTATCGTAAAGTGCCATAATCGTGTGATCATCATACAAAACAGACTGAACACGAGAGTAAGGACAAACATAAACACAAAAGTTTTCTTTGAGAAAAACGATATCATAGATAAGGAAAAGCGCAACACCTAAAACAAATCCTAACATTGTTAAGTGTTCCATCGGATCTTGTATATACGCAAAGAAATCTTCAGGTGGAATAAAGTACCAGATAAAATCCGCACCTGCAATGAGGGCAAGTGCTGACCAGATCAAAATTGCGATAACTTTCTTTACCTTATTTTCTGTCTTAGACATATCAGGTTCTTGTTGTTTATTTTTGATGCGTTTACGAAGACCTAAAATCATTGTCTCAATCAAATCACGATAAATAACTCGAAAAACAGTTTGTGGACACACCCATCCACAAAAAACACGACCACCCATGACCGTCATACCAAAAATACCCAAAAACATTAGCATAAGTAAAAACGGCATCAGATAAAGCTCTTGCATATCAAACTGGATAAACGCAAGATGCAATTTCATCTTATCAAAACTTAGAAGGAAAAAGTGATTTCCATCTATCTGTATCCATGGCAAAGCCAAAGCAACAATCGTCGCCAATGCATACACATAGTAACGTTTGATTCTCCACGGTGTCGGTATATTTAACCCCTCTGTTGTTGTACTCATTCTCTCTTTTCTCCCCTTCTTGTGGTTATTAGTTTTCGTTCGGACAAATAATAGTATTGATTACTTGCTGTTCCGCATTTTCAGGTGCGATTGGTAAAAGTGACCCAAATGCAACCTGCTTCAACTCTCTTGATTCTATATAATCTTTGAGTGAACTTCTACTTACTTTTAAAGCTCTAGCCATCTCACTCACACTTTTTTTCTCTTTGATGTAAGTGATGATTTCATTGATATATCTGTCAAACTTAGAGTTAGACTTACTTCCTCTAGGTCTTCCTACAACTTTTTTCGACTCATTTTGCAGTGTCTGTCTGAGCTGGTCGATAAGACCCAGAACAAGCATAACACTACTTTTTGAAGATATTATAACAGACTGCTTGATAAAATGAACACTAAATTCATGTTTTAATAAACAAGAAAACATCTGAATCAAATCTTCCATATTGGTACTCAAAGCCCATACATCATATATTAGAAGCGTACAACCCGCTTTGGATTGAAAATAATCCGTTACGTGTATTCGCTCATCAAGGCGTTTATTTTGTGAAACATGATCTATAAATTCATCATCAACGTTAAGATTATGAGAAATCGCATAAGAATTAATCACCTGCAATTGCTCAAGAGCCGCATCGAAATTTTTATCTGGTCGGACGTATGTTATTACCATTTAACGATTAAACCCCTCTTATTATTGATTTTCGTCGTCATTGTACTCTTTTCTGACGATTTAAGTCAATAGTTAATGTAATTATTACGTCATAATTTTATTTATAAACAAAAATACTCAACTCTTTTTATGCTCTCTTTGGCTAAAATCTTCCTTATTCAATTCACTAAAAGATTTTTACATGACAACAAAAGAGTACATCTTACAAACCATACAAAAACGCCCGCTTTTCATAGACGGTGCGATGGGAACGCAGCTGCAGCAACGTGATGAGCAGATACCAAAAGAGGCGTGGGAGGGCAATGAAGGGTGTAATGAACTTCTCAATGTTACCTGCCCTGATGTTCTTCGCAATATCTTTAAAGCCTATTTAACTGCTGGAGCAGACTTTATCACTACAAACACTTTTGGTTCTTTTTCTTGGGTTTTGGACGAATACCAAATTGGCCATCGTGCTTATGAACTCACAAAAGCAGGCGCACAGCTTGTCAAAGAGGAGTGTGAAAAAATGAGCACGCCTGAGCATCCACGTTTTGTTTTAGGCTCTGTAGGTCCAGGAACAAAACTCCCTTCACTTGGACATATCAGCTACGATGAGATGTATAAAGGCTATACGGAGTTTTGTTTGGCACTCATTGATGGTGGCGTGGATGTTTTTCTTCTTGAGACATGTCAAGACCCGCTACAAATAAAAGCCGCACTTCACGCCTGCGAAGAAGCTTCACGCCAAAGAGATATAGCAATCCCTATTATGGTCTCTGTAACGATAGAACTTAGCGGAACAATGCTTATAGGAACAGATGCCTCAACAATCGCCGCTATTTTGGAGCCTTTTGATATTATCTCCCTTGGTTTTAACTGTGGCACTGGTCCTGAGCAAGTACGAAAACATGTAAAAACTTTGAGCGAACTTTGGCACAAACCTATCTCCGTCCACGCAAACGCAGGTTTGCCTCAAAACCGTGGAGGTTATACCTACTATCCGATGGGACCTGAAGAGTTTGCTGATAAACAAGAGGAGTTTCTCTCTTTTGATGGAGTGAGTTTTTTAGGCGGTTGCTGTGGTACAACACCCCAACATATCCGTGCTCTAGTCAATCGCGTAGAAAAACTTCAACCAAAAGCAGCATCAGGCAAACAACAAAACTCTCTTGCTTCACTTTTTTCTACAGTGCCACTTATGCAAGAACCTGCACCTCTTCTTATAGGTGAGCGCTCAAACGCAACTGGTTCCAAAGCATTTCGCGAACTTCTTTTGGCAGAAGATTATGAAGGCACACTCAGTGTCGCTCAACAACAAATGCGTGCGGGTGCTCATGTACTGGATGTAAGTGTCGGTTTTGCAGGACGTGATGAGACAAAAGATATGAACTCCGTTATGCGTCTTTATGCCCAAAAGATAGCTCTTCCTATCATGCCCGATTCTACACAAACTCCAGCACTCGAAGAAGCACTCAAACTCATAGGCGGTAAACCTATCATCAACTCTGTTAACCTCGAAGACGGGATAGAGAAGTTTGACGCAGTATGTCAGTTGGCAAAAAAATATGGAGCAGCTTTGGTCTGTCTGACTATCGATGAGATAGGTATGGCTAAAACTCTGCAGAGAAAGATAGAAATTGCAGAACGTATCTATGAACTAGCGACAAAAAAACACGGTATAAAAGCCGAAGATTTGGTATTTGACCTTCTAACATTTACTCTTGGAAGCGGGGATGAAGAGTATTTTGACGCAGGTATCAACACGATAGAAGCTATCCGTGAGCTGCGTTTGCGTCATCCTAAAGTAGGCACTACTCTAGGTCTCTCTAACATCTCTTTTGGACTTGATAAAGATGCCAGACCTTATTTGAACTCCATGTTTTTGCACCACTGCATCGAAGCTGGACTCACTTCTGTTATCATCAACGTCAAACATATCATTCCTCTAAACAAAATAAGTCAAGAAGAACAGGATATTTGTAACAATCTCATCTTCAATAAAAAACCAAAAGGTGCGGCGCTTTTTGAGTTTATCGACCATTTTAGTACAAAAGAAGCCGTGGATAATGATGTAGAAGATGCGGCTTACCTTGCCATGAGCCAAGAAGAAAAAATCGCAAAGCTACTTATGGATGGAGATAAAGATCGTATGATCCCGCTCGTTGAAGAGGCGCGCAACTCCATCGCACCTGAAAAAATAGTCAATGAAATCCTTATAGATGCCATGAAAGTCGTCGGTGAGCTTTTTGGCTCAGGGCAGATGCAACTTCCTTTTGTACTCCAAAGTGCGGAGACCATGAAAAAGACCGTCGATCATCTCAACCCCTATCTGCCAAAAGTAGATAAGGCTGTCGATACAACCCTTATTTTGGGAACAGTTAAAGGGGATGTGCATGATGTCGGTAAAAATCTCGTTGATATTATCCTCTCCAACAACGGATTTAAAGTTATCAACCTCGGAATCAAAGTAGATTTAGACTCCTTTGTAAAAACACTCAAAGAGACAAACGCAAGTGCTCTTGGTATGAGCGGACTTTTGGTAAAATCAACACAGGTGATGAAAGAAAATCTCGAAGCACTCAAAGCAGCCGATATCAAAATACCGATACTTTTGGGAGGAGCGGCACTTACTCGTGCTTTTATCGATGACTTTTGCCGTCCGTTTTATGATGGTCCTATCTTTTACTGCAAAGATGCCTTTGACGGAGTAACCGCCATGAGCCGCATCGAAGCAGGTAACTTTGACACAAACCTTCATCCAAAAGATGATAATCAAGAAGTTGTTAAAGTAAAAAAAGAGATTGTTATGCCTCACTTTTCTGAGCTCAAGATGCCAGATCGTGATGTCAAAGTCCCAACACCTCCATTTTGGGGCCGTCGAGAACTTAAACTCACGGATACGCAGATAGAGATGGCGTTTACATGGATAAATCATAAGATACTTTTCAAATCCCGTTGGGGGTATAGCTCCAAAGGCATGAGTAAAGAAGCCTATGAAAAACAACTCGATGAAGTCGTATGGCCAACTTATGAAAAACTCAAAAAACGTTTTATTGATGAGAAACTTTTTGAACCGACTCTGCTTTATGGCTACTGGCCATGCCGCAGTGATGACAACTCTTTATTGATATTTGATGAGAGTGAAGGATACAACTCTGAGGATG
>Ga0154590_1015_pt1 | contig 37449 bp, 50 predicted proteins | sample RifGroF2_FD_116019 | JGI IMG/M metagenome (GOLD analysis project Ga0154590, IMG submission 116019) | Sulfurimonas sp. GWF2_37_8 | reverse complement strand
CAAATTATTACAGCCATCAGTGTTTACACGAAGAAAGAGTTAGGTTTTATGTGCGAAAGTTGAGTAACTATGATAATATCTCAACTTTCACACCTAAATCCAAACTATTCTTGAGTTGTGCTTCGTTGTGTAGCGATGATACTCATAAAATTTTCATTTCTATTTACAATCATATCAATTTGAGCTATTTTGTCCATATTTTACTTGACCACCTATGTTACAATAACATAAGAATATTTTTTACCTTCTTAACTGGATAAGTGTTTATGTCCGTAGGTGGACAAGTGTATGCATGTGTACATTTTGATAAACTAACCTCTTTGTAAAACAAAGAGACGAGGCTATAAAATAAGCCATCTTTGATGGATACAAACAAAGTGAAATCGCTGAGTTTTTAAAGGTGTTTCGTACAACCGTATCAAAGCCTATTAAAAAGATTGGAAACTTTTAATATGAATAAAAAAATAGTTATTTTGCCTTTTACCTATAAAGAGTTTGAAATTATTGCTCGTGATGATGATATTGAGATGCTCGAAGCTATTTCGAAACTTAAAACGATGAATTGGATAGAGAGGCGGTTGACTCTTTATAGGCATCAAATATACAAAAATGGTTTGATGAGAAACATTTGGATGATGGTGACAATATGAAGATTTTAGTTGTCATCCCAATTTTAAACCCACCTTCTTGGTTTTTTACAGATGTAATAAGCAGATTATTGAGCCAAAGTAGAAAATCTGATATTTTGCTTATAAATTCTGGAGAGAATATCCCAAGTGGAGATTATGAAGTTATAAATATCTCAAAAAAAGATTTCAACCATGCAAATACAAGAAACATAGCTCTACAGTATGATGCTGATTTTTATCTCTTTATAACTCAAGATGCAACACCAATTACTAATAAACTGATAGAAAAATTGCTTAAAAACTTTGAAAATAGTGAAGTGGCTGTAGCTTATGCTAGACAAGTACCTTATGCTGATGCAGATGCAAGTGAGATTTTTACCCGGGAGACGAATTATCCTAACGTTTCAAAAATAAAATCCAAGGATGATTTAAAGACACTTGGTATCAAAACATTTTTTTCTTCAGACAGTTGCGCGATGTATCGAGGGGATTATTTTAGAGCTGTTAACGGTTTTACAAAAGATCTTAATAGTAACGAGGATATGGAATTTGCTGCACGAACTATTTTGGTTGGTAGAAAAGTTTCATATTGTGCAGAGGCAAAAGTCTTTCACTCGCATAACTTTAGTCTAATACAGATATGGAAGCGCTATAGAGAGATAGGAATCTTTTTTCGAGAAAACAGATGGATCCTTGAAGAAGTGAGTAAATATATCCATGTAGAATCTATTGGCTCTAAACAAGCTTTGCAAGAACTACTGTATTTAGTAAAAAAGGCTCCTTTATCGATTCCTTATTCAATAATAGTATTGATTATAAAGTATGTTGCCTATAAATCTAGCTTTTAGTAAAAAGAAGTTAAAGTTTCGTATATAAAATTTTGTATTTGAGGTTATTTTGAGTTATTTTATATTTAGATTCTTTTTGTTTTTGCTTCTTTTTACAATTAATATTTTTATTGCTGTTTGGTTTTCATCTTTTTTTATAGTTGATATCGCCGCACACAGTGCATATGATTATTTTTGGGTTATTGGAGTTTATATGTTCGGTTATTACTCTTATAGATTAATGACTCGCAGAATGGTAACTACAAATGAGTTTATGCTGATATTAAAAGCCAATCTGTACGTTATCGTTGCCATCTTTTTTGTAGTTGCCATTGCAAAACTAGAGAATAATGTATCTCGTACTATTTTGTTAACACATTTTATATTAAATAATCTAAACCCTATTTGGTCTTATTATATTAAGAAATTTGCATTTAAGTTTTCATTTTTAAGACGACCAGTATTTGCAATTTGTGATAAAGAAGGCTTGACAAATATACAAAATTGGTTTGATCAAGGCAACCCCTTTGGCTATGACATCCAAGATATTTTAAATGTAGATGAACTTGATATTATAAGTGTTCATGCACGCTTGGAAGATTTAATAAAGAAAAGTACATATGACTCTGCTATTATAGATTTTGATACCGATAACATATTTGAATTAAATGACTTGGTGGATCATATACAAAAAAATATTCACAAAGTTATTATTCTTCCAAAAATTTCTAAAGTACCAATAATTAATGGTGAACTAATTAGTTCTGTACATCATAAAGGGATGGCTTTTTACGTAAAAAACAACCTGTTGTCACCCATTGATATCATGTTGAAAACTTTTTTTGATTATGGTATGGCTTTTTTATTGATACTTATGTTTTCTCCAGTATTACTAGTGTTGTATATCGCAGTCTATATTTCTACAAAAGGACATCCACTTTTTACCCATGAAAGAATAGGCAAAGGAAATAAGCGTTTTATGGTTTATAAGTTTAGAACAATGTGTTTGGATGCAGAAAAAAAATTGGAAAATTTACTAAGCCATTGTACTGAGTCAAGAGAAGCTTGGGAACAAGATTTCAAGTTAAAAAATGATCCTAGAGTAACAAAGATAGGAAATTTTTTGAGAAAAACATCACTTGATGAACTTCCTCAGCTTATAAACGTACTTAAAGGTGAGATGTCTCTTGTGGGCCCTCGACCAATAATAGAAGATGAAGTAACAAAATATGCTGAATATTTTGAATATTTTGTAGCAGTAAAACCTGGTATTACAGGGCTTTGGCAAGTTTCTGGAAGAAATGATATTGACTACGATGAACGGGTACAGCTTGATGTTTGGTATGTAAGAAACTGGTCAATTGAGCTTGATTTACAAATTTTGATCAAAACAATTGTTGTAGTTTTGAGCAAAAAAGGTAGTTACTAAGTTTTAATCTTCTCTATACTTAGAAATCCCGCAAGGTTGGTTCTGTTTTGGCGGATGTTTTTTGAGATAGGTTAAATCTTCGAGTGTTTGCGCGAGGACTTTTTTTTGTTGGAGGATTGGGAGCATGAGATTATCCTTTTCATTTAAGGGAATGCTCCAGTCTAGAAGTATCGTTTGTACTTCGGCATCGAGTTCTGTAAGGGCGTTTTGTATGTGTTTCATTGAATTCATGCGAGTATTGTAGCAAAAATTTAGAATTGTTTAGATATAATCCCACCCTCAAAGTCTGTTTGGACTTTAATGAGAATTTTACAAAGGAGTCATCGATGCCAAAAATGAAATCGGTAAAAGGCGCTGTTAAGCGTTTTAAGGTTAAGAAAAATGGTACTGTTAAACGTGGAACTGCGTTTAGAAGCCATATTTTAACGAAACAAGATGCACAAACTCGTCGTGATCAAAACACACCAAAAGTGGTTGCGAAAGTAGATGAAGCAAATATTAAGGCTATGATTAACTAATTTTTAGTTATCTCATAAATCTCCAATTTTTAAAATTGGGCAAGTCCATCATAGATATGGCACCTTTAGCGCAAAAGCGTCAATGGGTAAAGAAAAAGGAAAAATATGCCAAGAGTTAAAACAGGTGTTGTTCGTAGAAGAAGACACAAAAAAATATTAAAATTAGCAAAAGGTTTCTACAGCGGTCGTCGTAAACACTTTAGAAAAGCTAAAGAACAAATTGAACGTTCATTGTATTATGCATTCCGTGACCGCAAGCAAAACAAACGTGAGTTCCGTAAATTGTGGATCATCCGTATCAATGCTGCTTGTCGTTTAAACGGTATGAACTACTCAACGTTCATTAATGGTTTAAGCAAAGCTGGTATCGAGCTTGACCGTAAAATTCTTGCTGATATGGCGATGAATGATGCAACTGCGTTTAGCGTAGTTGCTGCAGCATCAAAAGCAGCACTTGGTAAATAAGTCCTAAAGACCTTTGGGTCTTTGGCTTTACCAAATACTGCACAAAAACTTTCTTATTTTTGTAAAAGCTCTATCCACTCTTTCATCTTTTTTTCATAACCACTCTCTATAAGTTTCACAAAACGCAAAGGTTTTTGCAGATAACTCTGTTGAACATAACCGCCAAAATCATGAGGATAAAGATAGTTCCCGTCACTTTGTTGTTTGAGATGTTTGGGTATTTCAAGATGCACACCATCAGCGATGGCTTTAAGGGCTACGTTTATGGCGAGATACGAAGAGTTTGACTTTGGTGAAGCACAAAGATAGATAACTGCTTGAGAGAGGATGATACGTGCTTCAGGATAGCCTATCTTACTCACGCTAGTCATAGCAGATGTGCAGAGTGTCAGTGCTTGCGGGTTTGCGTTTCCTATATCTTCACTTGCCAAAATGACTAAACGCCTAGCGATAAACTCCGCACTCTCCCCGCCATCAATCAAACGAGCTAGATAATAAATTGCAGCGTCCATGTCCGAACCACGGATGGATTTTATCATAGCCGATGTGAGGTCATAATGCACACATGCTTCGCTGCTACCTGCCGAGAGTGCGTTTGGACGAAGAGCTTTGAGATTTTTGAGTGTGATGTTTGCGTCAAGGTTGGAGGAAAACTCCAAAAGTTTGAGCATTGCTCTAGCATCACCGCCACTGCTTGCGACAAGATATTCTTTGGCATCTTCATCTATCTTTAAGCCTGCATGAGCTGTGGTTTTATCAAGCAAAGATGCAAGTGCTGCGTTTGTAATAGAGTGAAGTTCAAAGAGCATACCGCGTGAGCGAATCGCAGAGGTGAGAGAAAAAAAAGGATTTTCAGTGGAAGCACCGATGATAAGAATGCTGTTGTTTTCCATCACTGGAAGTAAAACTTCTTGTTGATTTTTCGCGAGACGGTGGACTTCATCTATAAATATAAGCGGTTTTTCAAGAGTATTTTTATGCGTATCAAAGATTTTTCGTAGCTGTTCTATCTTCAGTGAGGTTGCGTTTAGTTCATAAAAAGGCATCTGCAGCGTTTTTGCTATGATGCGTGCAAGAGAAGTTTTGCCACATCCTGCAGGACCAAAGATGAAGCTATGGCCCAGCGCACCTTTTTCACACAAAATACGAAGCGGAGCATCATGAGCACTGAGATGCTCTTGACCTACAAGTGCATCAAAAGAGGAAGGTCTGAGATGCTGCGTAAAGTCCAAACTACTTACTGCCTTTGCTTTTAAAGCCGGATTTTGGTCCTGCTTTTGAGTCGGCTCTAGGTTTAGGTTTTTCGGCAAGCAGTTTTCTGAGTCTTACGCTGTCTGGATTGTTGAAACCTTTTGTACTTTTCTCTTCCTCTTTATATCGTGGCTGTCTGGCATCTTTAGGTTTTGGTCCAGCTTTGGAATCAGCTTTGTTTTTAGGTTTTGGAGCAGGTTTGGAGAAAACTTTAGGTTTTGTCTGTGGCGCTTGCGTTTCTCGTAATTTTTTCTCTTCATCTTTGAGGAAAGTAAAGAGTGCAGAGTATTCGCTTCGAGTGAGATATCTTGACTTACCCAGAGGGAGATTGTTGAGTTTTATCTCCGCAAAAGAGATACGTTTAAGATCAGAAATCTCTGTTCCAAAATGGGCAAAAAATCTTCTCAGCTCACGGTTTTGCCCCTCTTTAATAGCGACTTTGAGTGTTGAGAAGTTGTGTGCGTTTTTTTGAATTTGATAGCCTATAAAAGGTGCAAAAGTCATCGAAGTCACTTTGGAGTGTGAGTGTCCGCCAGCTGAGGCATCATCAAGCGTGAGACCGTTGAGCATGGCTACTTCCATCTCTTGCGTGACTTCGCCTTTGATTTTTATTTTATAAATTCTCTCCAAGTCTGAGTTCATGAGCGCAGTTGCAACTTTTGACGCATCCGTGAGGAGTAAAACTCCCTCAGAAGCATAGTCAAGTCGTCCAACTGGTATAAAGTGTTTGAACTCTTTTTCAAGTGAATCGTAGATTGTTCTTCTGCCTTTTGGGTCGCTTTTGGTTACGAGTTCACCTTTTGGTTTGGAATAGACGATAACAGTGTATTTGTCCTTTGGAGTGACCTGTTTTCCGCTGATGTAAACGATGTCGCTTGTTTCATCTATCTGTACACCTGGATTTGTCTCTATTTCGCCGTTAATACGTACGTAACCGCTTATGATTGCAGCATCCGCTTCTCTTCTTGAGTAGCTGGAGTGGTGCGCAATGTATTTGTTTAATCGCATCATTATGATATGCCTTTTTCAATCAGCGTGTGCAGATGCAGCACGCCTTTTATTTTTTTATTTTTGTCTGTAATTACGAGAAGTTGAATCTTCTTCTCTTCTATAAGCACGAGCGCTTCGCTTGCGAGCATCTCTTCGTCTTCAATACAAAGAGGGTTCAGAGTTGCATATTTTAAAACGCTATCTTCAAGAGAAAAATCTTCACGCATCAAAGCACGGCGGATATCTCCATCACTTAAAAGTGCGACGAGTGCACCGTTTATATCTTCTATTAAAACAGTTCCTAAACGCCCTTCGGAGATTTTAATGATGGCATCTTTGACTTTTGTTGTTGTTGCTGCTATTGGCAACTTTTCTTTGCGCATCAGATTGCTGACCTTGATAAAAAGTTTTTTGCCCAAAGCACCGCCAGGGTGAAAAGATGCAAAGTCACTTTTTTTGAACTCTTTTGCCCTCATGAGCGATACTGCAAGTGCGTCACCGAGTGCGAGTGTCAAAGTAGTTGAACTTGTTGGCGCAATATCAAGAGGGCAAGCCTCTTTTTCGACGTCGATTGTCACAATGACATCGCTGTATTTTCCCAAAGTTGATGCTGCGTTTTTTGTCATACCGATAAGTGGTATCGCAAATCTTTTGATGTGAGGCAGTATTGAACTGAGTTCTTCACTCTCTCCGCTGTAGCTTATAGCAATCACTACATCTTCCTTAGAAATCATCCCCAGATCCCCGTGTAGAGCCTCTGTAGGATGTAAAAAAAAGCTTGGAGTTCCAGTCGATGCAAAAGTTGCAGCCATTTTTGCGCCTATAAGACCGCTTTTTCCTACGCCCGTGACGATGAGTTTGCCTTTGCCTGCGAGTATGATCTCGATAGCGCGGTTGAAATCATCACTGATATTTTGAGACGCTTTAAGTAGCGTTTGTGCTTCGATTTGTAGAGTTTCTTTTGCTATTGTCTTGTAATCCATAGCGTGATTATACCCTTTTTCGACAATAAAAGAGCTGCGTTTATGGTATCGGGATTTGCATTGGACTTCTTTTTGCTATAATAATGTCACTCCAAAATAGGAAAGATTTAAATGACAAAAAAAACAACAGATATAATTGGAAAATATGAGAGTAGTATAAATATGTTGAGACTTGAGCCGCGTGTATTACAATACAATACGCTTATCCTTGCAGAAGAGGGTTCAGGCAAAACAAATCTTGCGTGTAAAATACGTAATTTCGTCATCGATATGGAAGTTCCGACACTTTATGTGGATTTTGCAGATTCAAAAATTGAAGAGATTGAAGTTAGATATAAAGATGAACATTTTAACTATATTCAGTTTGATGAGAGTGATGCGTTTCAGGAAAAACTAGACAATCTCATTGCAGAAAAAAAACATATTTATATGGCTGTCAATCCAAACTTTTTTGCAACCAAAAGAGATGTAAAAAGTAAATTAACGAAAACACTTCAAAAGCAAGAGTTTTTGGATGGTTACTACTATTTTTTCCACGATATCAAAAATCTTGATGGATTTCATAGTAAATTTGAAGACTTTTTGTTATATATGTTAGGTTTCTTAAATATGAAAAAGTACGGACTCACTTTTCTTGCACAGCCTCATACGACTTTTGAGAGCCACCATGTAAAACTTCTTTTTACATTTTTATATATAGGAAAATGTTCAAACTTAGAGTATTTCAATACTTCACAACTAAAAAATCTTGAGAAAAACAAATTTTTCTATCAGTATAGAACTGCGCACCGAACACTTTTATTTAACGATATCATAAGTAATATGGTAAAAGTTGATGAGTATAAAAGCTAAAGAGCACTAAAAATGCAAAAAATATTTGATGAGCTAGCGACACTGGATAAAAGATGTTATGACACTTTTGGTTTGAGTGAAGATATACTCATGGAACATGCCGCAAATGGTATGGCTGCGTTTATCCGTGAGTATTTTTCTTTTGGTGCAAAAGTTCTCATCGTTTGTGGCAGTGGCAACAATGGTGCGGATGGCATCGCCCTTGGACGACAGCTTCACGGTGATTTTGATGTCCAACTTTTGTATGCAAAAATCCCCTCTTCAAATATGGCAAAACTTCAAACGCAGCGCGCGAAAAATATAGGCGTGAAGAGTATAAACGCAGTAAGTGATTGTGATGTTTTAGTTGACGCACTTGTGGGCACGGGGTTTAGCGGAGAGTTTTCACATGAGCACTTGGATTTGCTTCATGCAATGAATAGCGCAAAAGCTTTTAAAATCGCTTGTGATGTTCCCTCTGGAGTTCTTACAAACGGTGAATGTGCAGAGGCGTGTTTTGTAGCTCATGTCACACTAACTATGGGCGCTTTGAAGAGGAGTTTATTTTTAGATGAAGGCAAAGAGTTTGTTGGTAAGATCAAAGTTTTAGACCTTGGTATAGCACGCAGTCTCTATGAAACACAGACGAATTGGCATTTACTTGATGAAGAAGATTTGGAGCTTCCTTATAGAATCAAAAAAGATTCACATAAAGGAAGTTATGGACATTTGGCTCTTGCTTATGGCTCAAAAGCGGGTGCAAGTATCATGAGCGCTAGTGCCGCACTGCGTTTTGGCGCTGGGCTTGTTACACTTGTTGGATATGAAAATGAGCAACTTCTTCATATTCCTCACTCGCTGATGTATTCACATGAGCTACCTTCCAACACAAGCGCAATAGCACTTGGAATGGGTCTTGGCGATGAGTTTAGTGATGTGGAACTTGAAAGTTTTTTAGATAACTGGCTCCCTGTTGTAGCAGATGCAGATATCTTTGCTATGCCTATCCTTACAACTATTCTCAAGAGAGAAAAAGTAGTTCTCACGCCCCATGCAAAAGAGTTTGTAGAGCTTCTGCGAAGAACAAATATTGCAGACATCACTGTTGCAACTCTTCAAAAAAACCGTTTTGAATATGTGGAAGCTTTTTGTGAAAAGTTTCCACATATTACGCTTCTTCTAAAAGGGGCAAATGTTGTCATAGGCAAAGCAGATCAATTTTTCATTAATCCTTATGGAACTGCAGCGCTTGCCAAAGGAGGAAGCGGAGATGTTCTCAGCGGTCTTATCGGTGCACTATTAGCACAAGGATATGAACCTCTAAACGCAGCAAAAAATGCTTCGCTGGCGCATACGAAACTTGCTTCTTTATATAAAGGCAATGATTTTTCACTGACACCTTATGATTTGATTGACTCAATAAGCAGGCTCTAAAAGTAAGCTTAGTTGTAGAATGCTTATGTTATAAAACTGATGCTATACACCTCAAAGCTACTCACATCTTTTGGATGTGAGAGAAAATAAAATATCACTTAAATAAGGAATAAAAAATATGGATAATATATTAAAAATCGGAAAATATGAGCTAGGAAGCCGCCTGATAGTAGGTAGTGGAAAATATAAAGATTTTGAAACAACAAAAGCGGCAACTTTGGCGAGTGGAAGTGAACTGATAACCGTTGCGGTACGCCGTCTAAACATCACAGACCCCGATAAAGAGAATCTTCGAGATACGTTTAAAGGGACAAATGTAAAGTTTTTACCTAACTCTGCAGGGTGTGTGACTGCTGAAGAAGCTATTACGACTTTTAGACTTATGCGTGAAGCTACGGGGATTGACCTTATCAAACTCGAAGTTATCGGAGATACGCTAAAGACTCTTTATCCAGATGTTTTGGAGACTATAAAAGCGTGTAAGATACTTGCAGCAGATAGCTTTACTATCATGGCATACACTTCGGATGATCCGATTATGGCAAAAAGACTTGAAGACGCTGGTGCACATGCAATCATGCCACTTGCTGCACCAATAGGAAGTGGTCTTGGCATCCAAAATCCCTACAATATCGTATTTATTCGAGAAGCGGTGAGCGTTCCTGTGATAGTTGATGCAGGGATAGGTTGTGCCAGTGACGCAGCGTATGCTATGGAGCTTGGAGCTGCGGGAGTTCTTACAAATACTGCTATCGCTCAAGCGCAAAATCCTATGATTATGGCCGAAGCGATGAAACACGCAGTTATTGCAGGGCGCATGAGTTACCTAAGTGGTCGTATCCCTAAACGTCCTTACGCAACGGCATCAAGCCCGATAGATGGGATGATACAGTTTTAATTTAAATGCATAAAGGAAGTAATTCCTTTATGCTTCGCTGAAGCCACTATGGCTACTAAAGTGGGTTGATTGAAGTTTCTTATGATTATTTATATCTTTTTTGTACTAAACTTCCAATTTTTCAGACAAATGCGTCATGAGCAGAAGTTGCCCCATTCCTTGAAAAAACTTTTCCACTCCTATCTTGTCTGCTTCTATAGCCTTTCGCAAAGCCACTATAAAAACAAGCTGCGACTCTTCTGATGCTTGCATAAAAGTTTCTATAATATAGACGTAACTCAGTGTATGTATTGTGCCATTTACATCAAAGTCTATCTCAGAATCCGCATCGATGTTTTCTTGTAAGAGTAATTTTTTACACTCCTTTTCTACGGCATACATCTTAAAAAATACCTATAAGATTGAGCATGACCACAAACATAGCTATCGGGGTAATATAACGCAAAGAGAAATACCAAGTCTCAAACGCAAAGCCTAGTTGTGGCTTCATGAGAGATTCTACTTTACGTTTATCTAAAATAAAACCTACAAATACAGCCATGATAAGTCCACCAATAGGGAGCATGATAGCAGATGTGACATAGTCCACCCAGTCAAAGAAATTTTTATCGCCCCATGTTAGAAGTTCTTGATAACCATCTATGTTTGAAAGTAGGGCGATGATACCGATGAGATAAAAGAAAAGTCCCATGAGGATAGAGGACTTGAACCTGCTCCAGCTAAATCTATCGATAAAATACTGTACCATCGGTTCAACCAAAGAGACAGAAGAAGTGAGACCTGCAAACGCAAGTGCTATGAAAAATAAAACTGCAAAAATATTACCTAAAATTCCCATCTCATAAAACGCAGCAGGGAGAGAGATAAAAACAAGTCCAGGACCTTTTGCGGGTCCTGCACCGTATTGGTACAAAAATGTAAAAAGCATGAGTCCTGCAACTATGGCAATAATGGTGTCTAAAAAAACAACCCAAAATGCAGCCTTTACAATATTGGAGTTTTTTTCCATGGATGCGGCATAAGTCATGATGGCACCCATACCCAAAGAGAGAGTGAAAAATGCATGCCCAACTGCAACGACAAAAGCCTCAGAGTTGATTTTTGACCAATCCGCAGCAAACATAAAATTTACTGCTTTTGGAAATGCATCAAGAGAAAGAGCGTAGATAAACATCCCGGCAAGTATTATCATGAGCGCAGGCATAAGAAACATATTCATTTTTTCTATACCGCCTTTGATACCCTTTGTCAAAACATAGGTAATCCAAATAAACGCAAGTGAGTGGTAAAAAAGTTGTGTTGCTATATCTGTATGAATCATGGCGTTGAAGGTCGTCTCAGCTTCTTGTACAGAAGAGGGAAGCGAAGAGAGTGAAGTCACTATATAATGAAAAATCCAGCCGATTACAACAGAGTAAAATATCATAACAAATAGTCCAGCTAAACTTTGAAAACCGCCATATTTCCATAAATGTTTATGTGTTGGTGCTATATTTTCAAAAGAACTTACCGCATCTTTTCTACCAATATAACCAATCAACATCTCTGCTATCATTATAGAAAATCCTATAAGCAACACCGTTAATAAATAAACAAATACAAAAGCACCACCACCATACTCTCCAGTGATATAAGGAAATTTCCAGATATTTCCAAGTCCTACGGCACTGCCAGCAGCTGCCAAAATAAATCCCACCCTACTAAATCTTGCTATTTTCATGCGTAAACTCCCCTTGATAGGGGTTATTATACTAAAATTTCAAGATATAGAGAACATTTCTTGAAAAGCTATTGACATTTTAAATCTAATTGACTATAATTTCGCCTCATTAATCAGCATAACAACTGCTTTAATGTGAAGGTCGGGGTGTAGCTCAGTATGGTTAGAGTACCTGGTTTGGGACCAGGGGGCCGAAGGTTCGAGTCCTTTCACCCCGACCACTTTTAAATTTTACAACTTTTCTATTTTAGTATGGTGGGATTAGCTCAGTTGGTTAGAGCACTGGTTTGTGGTGCCGGGGGTCACGGGTTCGAGCCCCGCATCCCACCCCATAGATTTAAAATATAAAAAATTGATATTAACAAATATAGTAGCGTTCGTGGCTCAACTGGATAGAGTTTCGGATTTCGGCTCCGAGGGTTATAGGTTCGAATCCTATCGGGCGTACCATATTGACTGAAAATGCGTCCTTAGCTCAGCTGGATAGAGCAATGCCCTTCTAAGGCATAGGTCAAAGGTTCGAATCCTTTAGGGCGTACCACTATAAAACAGTATCAAAGTCTGAAGAGACAATAAACACTTATCTACATGCGGATGTGGTGAAATTGGTATACACGCCAGACTTAGGATCTGGTGCCGTAAGGTGTGGAGGTTCAAGTCCTCTCATCCGCACCATTAACAGTAAAAAAATCACTTTGGTTAGCAAATTTTAAAATCCAGTTCCCCCAATTCTCAAATCAAAAATTCACTCTATATCTCTTCTTTTAGCTATAATAATTAAAAAGCTACATTGGAGATAATAATGCCAAAACACTCAAAAAAAGATCAAGAGGCGCTCGATTATCATCAGTATCCTCAGCCTGGAAAAATTTCTGTAGAGACTACAAAAAAGGTAGATACGCAAAAAGATTTGGCGCTTGCATATACTCCTGGCGTAGCTGTTCCATGTCTTGAAATACAAAAAAATCCTGAAAATGCTTACAAATATACATCAAAAGGCAACCTAGTAGCCGTTATATCCAATGGAACGGCCGTTTTGGGACTTGGTAACATTGGTCCACTTGCTTCAAAACCTGTTATGGAAGGCAAGGGTGTTTTATTTAAAAAGTTTGCGGGACTTGATAGTTTTGACATCGAAGTAGATACGCTCAGTATTGATAGATTTTGTTCAGTTGTGACGGCAATTGCTCCTACTTTTGGTGGCATAAATCTTGAAGATATCAAAGCTCCAGAGTGTTTTGAGATAGAGAGACGTCTGGTAGCTGAACTTAAAATTCCCGTGATGCATGATGATCAACACGGCACGGCAGTTATTTCTGCAGCTGCGATTATCAATGCTTGTGAAATTACGCATCGTCGTCTTGATGAGCTAAAGATTGTAGTTATTGGAGCTGGAGCGGCGGCTATCTCATGCGCTAGACTTTATAGATATCTTGGCGTTAAAGAGATTTATATGTTAGATTCAAAAGGGCTTGTGCATCATGGACGCAGTGACTTAAATGATTTTAAACGTGAATTTAGTGCCGCACACTATATGACTCACTCAGAAGTTTTTGACTCTGCTGATGTTGCGGTTGGTTTGTCTCAACCCGGTTCTTTTACTGTAGAGGATATCAAACGCATGGCTCCTGAGCCAATCATCTTTACCCTAGCCAACCCAACGCCTGAGATTTTTCCTGATGATGTGAGAGCAGCACGCCCAGATGCGCTTATAGCAACTGGAAGAAGTGATTTTGACAATCAGGTAAACAATGTCCTTGGTTTTCCATTTATCTTCAGAGGTGCAATGGATGTACGCGCTACAAAGATTAATATAGAGATGAAGATAGCAGCGGCAAAAGCTTTGGCAGAACTGGCTAAAAAAGAGGTTCCAGAGTATCTCCATGAGCTCTATGGAAAAAAGATAGTTTTTGGAAAAGAGTATATTATTCCAAAACCTTTTGATAAAAGGCTTGTCGTAGAGATATCAAGTGCAGTTGCTCTTGCGGCGATACAAAGTGGTGCTTCGACCCTTCAAAATTTTGATTTTGATGCCTATAAAAAAGAGCTTGCTACGAGAATATAATTTCGTCTTGCTCTAGTGGCGCAGGCAGAGGATGCCCAAAATAATATCCCTGCCCATACGCAATGCCCACTTCTCTGAGTAACATAGCAGTTTCTTGCGTTTCTACAAATTCCGCAATATTTACGATATCCATACCGTGTGAAAAGTTATGAATGCTACGTAGCATATGCATTTTTTTATCATTTATAGCAATTTCACTGATGATTGAGCCATCTATTTTTATGGTGTCAATATCTAAATGTGCAAAGTATGCAAAATTGGAATAACCACTGCCAAAGTCATCAATCAAAATTTTTGAACCAAAGCTATGAAGTTTGTCTATAAAGGCTTGTACTAATTCTATATCGTGAAGATCTTCTGATTCGAGAAGTTCTATATCTATTCTTGATGCTACTTCTTTCTCCTGGGCAAATATCTGAAATATATTTTTAGTAAGCGCATCATTTAAAATGTCTCGCATAGCAAGATTGATAGAAAATCGGTATTGTGGGTATTCTTTGGCAATCCGCATACTTTTTTCAAACATGATTCTCGTGATTTCTTCATAAAGAGAGCTTTTTCTGGCAGTATCGAGAAATTTATAAGGAGTCAGATATCTTCCATTTGTAAGTTGTAGTCGAACAAGTGCTTCGTATTTTTCTATTTTGAGTGTTTTGAGATTGACTATAGGTTGAAAAAAAGGAAGAATCCTATCATCAAGAAGAGCCATTTTGATTGTTTCGAGCATTTGTAAATTTTCTTGAACACTTTTTTTAAGATTGAGACTTTCTTTGTATTCGATTACTCTTTTTGTTGGATCTTTTTTGATGCGTTTGAGTGCAAGATCTGCGTTTTCAAGAATGGGTTCGATGTGGTTACTGGCGATAGAGACCGTGATGTGAATTTCCAAATCTCCAAAGATAAAGCTATGAGAAGCGATATCTTTTTCAAGTATATGTGCAATGTTGAGAACTTTTGAACTGAGCACATTTGTAAATAAAACACCAAACTCATCAGCACCTAGTCGATAAATCTTAAGATTCTCTATGTGAGAGAGTTTATTTTCCAACAATCTTGCAATTTTTCTCAAGAGCGCATTTCCGATACTATTTCCGTAAATATCATTGATGTTTTTGAAACTATCAATATTGATAAGCATAATATGCGGGTGTTCTATCGTTTGGAGTTTTTTTTCTAGTGAAGTTCGGTTGTAAAGTTCTGTAAGCTGGTCATAGACTAAAGAGTATTCAAGGGACTCTTTCGTCTCTAAAAGTTTTTTATTTTCTCGCATATAGATAAGAAACAAAAAAGATATAGTTGTCAAAAAGAGAATAAGAATTGAAAAAAGAATGATGCTAAAAGCATTGAGCGCTTTAAAATCACTGAGTGCAAGTGCTGTAAAATTGGCTCTTATCTGTTGGAGTGTGAGACCTATATGACTCTTGAAGATATTTTTTGTAGTAGCGATATATTGTGGATATTGTTCTTGTAAAAATACTGCATGGAGGTTGAAGCTCTGGATGAAATCAATATTTTTTTTCTCTTTTGCTGTGTCACTGAGTATAAGTTTTGTATCTTTTATATAATCAAGATCTTGCATACGTGTTGCATTGTTATAGTGTTTTAAGATAAGGTTTGCGTTTAAAAATATATCTTTACACTCTTGGCTGCAGCTCTCTTGTTTCAAAGACTCTGCAGCATTATCGATATGGCGTGTTAAGAACAAAAGGGAGTTTTTCACACTAGCATTAAATCGTAGATATTTTTCTATTTTTGTGTTGCTTTCTTGGATCTGACTTTGTAATTTTTCCAAAGAGAGATTAATAGTTTTATAATGTGCATCTAGTAATATTTTTGATGTTTGTAATGTTTGAAAAGTATCATTTATCTCTTGTTGTTTTTGGGCAATGGCATCATGGTTATGATAGATGTAGATGGCGTTTTGTAAGATGAGATAGTTGAGTGTCTCTTCTGCGTTTTCAAGATAGTACATACTACTTAAAAACTGTTTGTAGTTTTCACTAAAGGCTTTTTGTTTGGTATAAAAATAGACCATAGCAAAAGAAGATAAAACACCTACAACAAGAACAAAATAGATAATTCTTCTAAGTTTCAAAATGTATCCAATATTTTTGGCATGTCACCGCTGAGTGTTTCTAAAAAGAGTATGATTTTGTCGCTCTCTTGGCTGGAGAGTTCTATGCCTAGATTGTGTTTGGACATAATTGTGAGTGCTTCCTTGAGCGTTTGAGCGCTTGCATCATGAAAGTATGGAGCGGTTTTGGCTATATTTCTGAGTGTCGGTACTTTGAAGACATTGATATCTTCCTTATTGTGGGTTACGTCCGATCTATCGGGAAAAGTTGCAGTTGCATTGTATTCGACAAATGTACCCATTTTTTGAAAAGAGTTTCCTCCGACATTGATACCATTATGGCAGGTGATACAGCCATATTGTTTAAAAAGAGTGTAGCCTTCTTGTTCATCTTGTGTGAGTTTTATCTCACCACGCAGATATTTGTCAAACTTTGCGTTTGGTGTTGTGAGTGCGTTTTCAAACGCGACAATAGCATCTAAAATAAGTTCGTAAGTGATAGTGTAAGTTCCATAGGCTTCTTTGAACATTTTTTTGTATTTTTTTGATAAGTTTACCCGTTCTTGTATTTTTCTTGGATCCATATTATGCTCAGTTGGATCACTCAAAGGTCCTGTCGCTTGTTCTACAAGAGTGTTGACACGTCCGTTCCAAAACTGTTTGAAGTTGTATCTTGCGTTTAGAACGGTAAGCGCGTGAATATTGCCTTTTGCACCATTGAAGCCTATCGAAACAACACGATTATCAGCGCCACCGTTATAAATATCATGGCAACTGACACAGGCTATAGAGTTGTCACGAGAGAGCAGGGTATCAAAAAAAAGTTCTTTCCCGAGTTTGGCTTTTGGTATATCAATCGGTTCATCTAGAGGAATAGGAACAATGGGCTCATCCGCAAAGAGAGTGAAAACAAAAACATAAGAGAGAAAGAGTAATTTTATCATCAGTTATTTTACACTAAAGTCTTTAAATTGATTGCGTTTGTATGAAACTTTTTGAGACCTAATTGCGCTTTTTTATCCAAATTGTAAGAGATGTATTGAAGATAATGAAGGATATCTTTTTTTGATATCTTTGTACGGATAGATGCCTCTTCGAGGATATATTGAGGGATTTTTATTTTTTGTTTTAGAAATAATTTTTCTATTTTTTTATAGATATTTTTATTTTTGTGATAGCAAAGCAAGGCAAAAACAAAGGGAAGCTGGTATTTTTCATGCCAAAACGCAGCCATATCTTGATGAGGTGCACCACTGAGATAATAACGTAGAGCCTTATCACCGATAAGCACTTTACCTTGAAGTTTTAGTATTTTGGCAAGAAGATTGGATGTTGCGGAGTCGCTGTCGCTTATGTCGGTTTCATTTGGAATTACTAGAACACTCAAGACCTCTTTTTTGGCGATGATGCCAAGTTTAACGTGTTTTTGACCTTTGGCACTTATGCTTGATATAAACGCAGCATCAACGCGTCTGGCTAAAAATTCCTGATTGATTTTTGAGGGAACATTGCGTTTATGATGCATACTCATCTTCGCTTGTGTACTCTGAAGATAGCGTTTCATAAAGACATGAAATGGCAGTAAATTTAAATACTCAATTTTTCCAAAAACCAAACGACTCTCCATTTTTTTGTGATTGAAATTATACACGGCTTAACTTATCTTTGATATAATCACAGCCATTTGAAACGAAAAAAGTTTCGGCTTTCTCGAGATACACCTAAGGAATATAAGTTGGTACGAGTAGAATTTTTGGGTCCTATACAAAAAGAACCATTAGAAGTAAAGATAACAAACCTCAATGAATTGGCAAAACTTTTGCAAAGTGATGCGGAACTTGCACAATGGCTTGAAAATTCGGCTGTAGCCGTAAATGATACTCTTGTAAGTTCACTTGAGCATCCGCTCAAAGACGGAGATAAAGTCTCACTTCTTCCTCCAGTTTGTGGAGGTTGAGTTTTGCTGTATCTTTATGAGGGTTCCTTAGAAGTACCAAAGATTTTAAAAGAGTGGTATGAACAAGAAGCAAAAAGCAATTACGGAGCTTATATCCCTTTTGTGGGAACTGTTAGAAGCGAAGACGGAATTGATGGACTCAGCTTTGATATCTATGAACCAATTTTGAACTCATGGTTTGCTTCATGGCAAGAAAAAGCTAAAGAAAAAGGTGCCGTTATAAAAATGGCACATAGCAGAGGTGATGTAATGTTGCATGAGTCTTCATATATCGCCGCTGTTTTTTCACCTAAACGCAGGGTCGCTTTGGAGTTTATAGATGCTTTTGTAGAGGATTTCAAAGCAAGTGCCCCTATCTGGAAATACGATCTGAAAGAAGGCAAACGCGTTTATGCGCTTGAGCGTTCTACGGCGATTGTTGGAAGCGGTATTTTGGGAGTGAAAAGTTGAGTTTTTTATCCTATGAGACAAGCCAAAATATGCTTGAACTGCTGCATATAAACACTACAAGATATGAAAAAGTTCCACTCTCATCATCATTGGGAAGGGTTTTGACGCAGGATATCGTGGCTGCGTTTCATGACCCTCAATTTCCGACAGCTTCTATGGACGGTTATGCACTTATGTATCAAGATATGGACGCTCCAACGGTCACTATCATTGGTGAGAATCCTGCGGGAAGTGATGAAAAAAGAGTCCTCTTATCAGGGGAATGTATCAAAACTTTTACAGGCTCCATCATGCCTAATGGTGCAGATACGCTTATACAAATAGAAAATGTCACTGTAAAAGATGGCAAGATTACCATCAATGAAAAGGTTGCGTTTGGTTCTTCTGTGCGTCCTGTGGGTGAGGGATATCGTGCTGGAGATATATTGATAGAAAAAGGGACAAAGATAGGATTTGCAGAAATCGGCGTGATGGCTGGGCTCAATCATGTGATGGTGCAAGTCGCACCGCGTCCTTCTGTGGGTGTGATAGCAACTGGAAGTGAGATACTTGATCTTGGTGAAAATAGTAACAACCCATCACAGATACGAAGTTCAAACAACTATACTCTTGCAGCACTTTTTGAGTCTGCCGGTGCTCAAGTGCTTCAGCTTGGCACAGTTGGAGATAATAAAGAGTCTATCGCAAAAAGCTTTGAAAACGCACTTGTATGTGCGGATATTTTGGTAAGTACGGGCGGCGTGAGTGTTGGGGATTATGATTTTGTAAAAGATATCATCCCGCGTTTAGGTGCTGAAGTTGTTTTTAAAGGTGTCGCTATCAAACCTGGAAAACACATTATTCTTGCACAAAAAGAGGGTAAATTTATCGTCTCTCTCCCTGGATTTGCTTACTCTTCAACAGTAACAGCTGTTTTGTATGTACTGCCTCTTATCGCTAAAATGCTGGGTAAAGAAGCACCTTATAAGATTGTTGCAGCAAAACTCGCAGATGATTTCAAAAAACGCAGCAAACTTACAGAGTTTACTGCGTGTAATATCTCTGTTGAAGAGGGTGAATATTTTGTAGATTTTGAAGGAAAAAAAACAGGTAGTTCCGCTATCCTCACAAATCTTTTAGGTGCAAGTGCGCTCATGATAAGCGGTGAAGAGGATAGTGATCTCTCTGCGGGCACTTTAGTTAATGTGATTCTATTAGAGAATTTTTAGTTGAATAAACTTTTCTCTAAAGCTTTGATCTTATAACTTTTTCTATGGATTTCAGAGTAGCCGTATTGTTTGATAAGTGCAATATGACGAGCAGTTCCGTAGCCTTTGTGTTTATGGAGTTCATACTGCGGATACTCTTTGGCGAGTTGCAGTATATCTCTGTCATGCGTTACCTTCGCAAGGATAGAAGCCGCGCTTACTTGGGCTATTTTTCCGTCTGCTTTTATCATTGTATCAAGTCCATGGACTTCATATGTAGAGTTACCATCAAAAAGATAATTCTCACATTGTATGTTTTGCATTATCTCTAAAAGACCGCGTTTAAGGCATAAAGATATCCCATTTTCATCTATTTCTTTAGCAGAAAACTTCACAATATGATAACTTGCGTTTTGGATTATCAGCTCAAAAAGTGCTTCGCGTTTTTTCTCTGTAAGTTTTTTTGAGTCATTTAATCCCTCTATAGGATTATGTAAAACGCAGCCCGCCATAACTAAGTCTCCAGCTAGAGGACCGCGTCCTGCTTCATCTATCCCACATAAATTCATCTTAATCTCCTATTGCCCAAATATCAAATGGTAGCATTTCTACTCTTGAGAACGGATGAGAGATGCCGCCTTCTCTGTTCATGGTTATAGCTGTTATCTTTTTCACCTGATATGAGAAGATAAAAGCTTCAATATGCTCTATCTTTTTGAATAAAGAGCGTTCATCCGCAAAAGGCATACAAAGGATAATCTCTTCACTTTGTGGCAGATAAAAATCTATGCCATCTTCATAATAACACGCAACATCTGATTTGAGCAGTTCTAAAAAGACCATATTTTCAAAAAGTCTTCCAAAGTGTTTTTCTATTGTAAGGGCACTTTTGAGTGCTATGTCGCAAAGATAGAGTTTTTTTGTTGCGTTTGGATGGTGAAATTTTTGAAGCTGATGGATATAGTTTTTTGCAAGAAGCGCGTCAAAGACTCTATAGAGTTTGTCTTTGGATATTTTTCTGTTTCCTTTGAGTCGTTCGTAGATAGTAAACGCAGAGAGTTTTTGCGCCATCATCTTTGCACAAAAACACAAAACATCAAACTCCATAACATCAAGTGCAGCTTCTAGAATCTTTTGCACATAAATATTACGGACATCCGCGTTTACCTTCTGCATAGAAGGCAAACCTCCAAGCTGGAAAAAGTGGTTGAGTGCGCTAGAATCGTACTTATACTCAAACGCAAGAAACTCTTCATAATCAAGAGGATAAAGCCGTAGAGTTTTCAAATCATTTATAGGGTAGTGCTCTTCACAGAGTATCATGAACTGTGAAACATTTGGAAAGTTTATACGCTCGATGTAATTGTCTAAAACCAAAGTGTCGATTTTGTTTTTTTTGCAGAAATCTCCTAAATGTGTGTTGAGCTCATGGAGGTCAATGCGTACATCACTACAATCTATATAAAGGTAAGAACTTTTTTTTAAGGAAAGAAGATAATTTTTTACGAGTGAGCTTTTGCCACTTTTAGTGATTCCATTGATTTGATAGCTCATATCCTCTAAAAATATCTTTCGGTCATGAAATTTGTCTATCTGCAAATCAGTTTTGTAAAGTTCTTCAAGTAATATTTCCATGTTTATCCATAAATTGAGTATTTATAATTTTATCATTTCCTTATTAAAAGGAAATAAATTTATGATAAAATTAAAATTTATCCCTAAAATACTTGAATATGCAAAAGGGTTTGGGTACAATTCCACTCCCTTAAATAGTTAGGATAGGACCTAACGAGTTCTTTAGAAGGAAAAACATGGAAAAAATTCGTTTAAAATTGAAAGCTTATGATCATCGTGTATTAGATAGATCTGTAGCGTCAATCGTTGAGGCTGTAAAGCGTACTGGTGCTGTAATATGCGGACCGATCCCTTTACCAACAAAGATTCGTAAATATACTGTTTTAAAATCAGTTCACGTAAACAAAAAGTCTCGTGAGCAATTTGAAATTCGTATGCACGCAAGAATGATCGACATCATTTCTGCAACGCCAGAGACTGTTGATTCATTAATGAAACTAGATCTTGCACCGGAAGTGGACGTAGAAGTTCGCTCTATGGATAAGTAAGGAGCTCATCGTGGAATATATTGTTGAAAAAATCGGTATGAGCCGTACGATTACGGTTCCAAGTAAGCCAGTTACTCTTTTGAGAGTTTTGGATGCTAAGGTATGTGAAGTAACTGAAGGTACTGCTATTGTTTCTTACAAAAGCGGTAAAAAAATGAATAAGTCAATTGAAGGTCAACAGAAAAAGTACAGCCTTTCATCTGAGTTTAACCGCTTTGTTACAATAGATGTAGCAAATACTGAAGCTGGTGAGTTAGATTTAACACCTTTAGCTGAAGCTAAAGTTTTAAAATCAACTTTTACAACTAAAGGTCGCGGTTTTACAGGTGCTATGAAGCGTTGGAACTTTAGCGGTGGTCCTGCTGAACACGGTCATAGATTTGGTCGTAGAACAGGTTCAATCGGTAATGCTGAGTGGCCAGGTCGTGTTATGAAGGGTAAGAAAATGCCTGGACAATACGGAAACACACAAAATAGTGTAAAAAATGAGATCGTTTCTTATGACGCTGAAAACAAAATCATTGCGGTTTTAGGATCAGTTTCTGGTGCAAACGGTACTTTAGGTCGTGTAAAGGTAGCTAAGTAATGAATGCAATCGTTTTAAATGAAAAAATGGAAAAAGCTTCTGAGTTAGCATTACCAGAGAGTTTTTCTGGAATTAATCCTCACAACTTATACTTGTATGTAAAAGCTGCTCAAGCTGCACAACGTGCAAATTCAGCATCTGCTTTAACGCGTGCAGAAGTTCGTGGTGGTGGTAAAAAACCTTGGGCTCAAAAAGGTGGTGGACGTGCGCGTGCCGGTTCACGTCGTTCTCCAGTATTCGTAGGTGGTGGTAAGGCTTTTGGCCCGAAAAACAATCGCAACTACGATTTAAAAGTAAATAAAAAGCAGAAAAAACTTGCTTTAAATTTTGCTTTAAATGAGCATGCTCAAAATGGGACTTTATTTATTGTTGATAACTTTGAAGTTGCGTCTGGTAAAACTAAAGATGCAAATGCAATGTTTAAAGCACTAAACCAAAGAGATGTGCTTATTGTTAAGTCTATCTTGGATGAGAACACATTTTTAGCATTCAATAACATTGCTCCAACATATGTTATTGAATCAAATGAATTAAATGCTTTCTTGGCTGCAAATTATCGTTCAATCGTGATCGAAAAAGCGGTTTGGGAAAATCTTGTAAGTGAGGCTAAGTAATGGCAGATATTACAGATATTAAATCTATATTATATACAGAGAAGACTCTTGGTATGCAAGAAAACGGTGTTATCGTTGTTCAAACGTCAACACGTATGACTAAACCAGGTCTTAAAGAGGTTTTTCGTGAGTATTTTGGGATTATTCCAAACAAAATTAACTCATTGAATCAAGACGGAAAAAAGAAAAAATTCCGTGGTGTGTCAGGTAAACAAAACGACTTCAAAAAGTTTTATGTTACTCTACCTGAAGGCGCACAAATAGAAAGTTTGGCGGTGTAATATGGCAATTAAAACATATAAACCAGTAACTCCATCGCGTCGTTTTTACACGAACGTTGATTCTAGTGACATCACTGCAAAAGCAAGTGTTCGTTCTTTATTGATTAAACTACCGGCTCATGCTGGACGTAACAATAACGGTCGTATTACATCTCGCCATAAGCAAGCTGGTGCAAAAAAGTTATATCGTATTGTTGACTTTAAAAGAAACAAATTTGATATTCCTGCAACTGTAAGTGCTATCGAATACGATCCATATCGTAATTGTCGTATTGCACTTGTTTCATACGCTGATGGTGAAAAGAGATATATTTTGCAACCAAAAGGTTTGAATGTAGGTGACATTATTGCTTCTGCTGAAGGTGGCTTGGACGTTAAGCCAGGAAACGCAATGAAGTTGAAAAATATCCCAGTTGGTACAACAGTACACAATATTGAGCTTAAAACTGGAAAAGGCGGACAAATGGTTCGTGCTGCTGGAACTTCTGCTCAAATCATGGGTCGTGACGGTAAATATGTATCACTACGTATGCCTTCATCTGAAATGCGTTTAGTTTTAGGTGAGTGTTTAGCTACTATCGGTACTGTTGGTAACGAAGAGTATATTAACATTGTTATCGCAAAAGCTGGTCGTTCACGTCACATGGGTATTCGCCCTCAAACTCGTGGTTCTGCGATGAACCCAGTCGATCACCCGCATGGTGGTGGTGAAGGTAAAACGAATTCAGGTCGTCACCCAGTTACTCCATGGGGTAAACCAACGAAGGGTTCTAAAACTCGTCGTAACAAAGCTAGTGATAAACTTATTATTACTCGCCGTAAACCAAATGCAAAAAGGGTGGGATAATGGCTCGTTCAGTAAAAAAAGGTCCATTTATTGATGCTCATTTAATGAAAAAAGTTGAGGCAGCTAAAGCTGAAGGCAATAAAAAACCTATAAAAACATGGTCAAGAAGATCAGTAGTTCTTCCTGATATGATAGGTTTAACATTAAATGTTCACAACGGACGTCAATTCGTTCCTGTATTCGTTACAGAGAACCACATTGGTTATAAATTAGGTGAATTCGCACCAACACGTACATTCAAGGGCCATAAAGGTTCTGTACAGAAAAAGGTAGGTTAATCATGGCTAGAGCATTATTAAAATTCATCCGTGTTTCACCTATCAAATCTCGTCTTATTGCAAGAGAGATTCAAGGTATGAATGCTGAAGCAGCACTTGCGGCATTAGAGTTTACTCCAAACAAAGCTGCTAAAATCATTGCTAAAGTAGTTGCATCTGCAGTTGCTAATAGCGGCAATGAAGCTGAAGATTGTATTATCACATCTTGCCGTGTTGATAATGGTCCAGTACTAAAACGTTTCCGTCCACGTGCTCGTGGTATGGCATCTGGTATTAGAAAACCGACAGCACACATCTTAGTAGAAGTAGAGGGTAAATAATATGGGTCAGAAAGTTAATCCTATTGGTTTACGTCTTGGTATAAATCGCAATTGGGAGAGCCGTTGGTTTCCTAATTTTAAAACTGCTCCGGCAGCTTTAGGTGAAGATCACAAGATAAGAACATATTTGAAAAAAGAACTTTACTATGCAGGTGTTTCTAACATCATCATAGAAAGAACAGTAAAAAGACTTCGTGTAACTATTGTTGCTGCTCGTCCTGGTATTATTATTGGTAAAAAAGGTGCTGACATTGAGAAAATCAAAACTTCTCTTCAGACTTTGATTGGTAAAGAAGTTTCTGTAAACATTAAAGAAGAGAAAAAAGCTCAAACTTCAGCGCAACTTGTTGCTGAAAATGTAGCAACTCAACTTGAGCGTCGTGTTGCGTTTAGACGTGCTATGAAAAAAGTTATGCAAGGTGCTCAGAGATCTGGCGCTAAGGGTATCAAAGTTTCTGTTTCTGGCCGTTTAGGTGGAGCTGAAATGGCTCGTACTGAGTGGTACTTAGAGGGACGTGTTCCTCTTCATACTCTTCGTGCAAAAATCGATTATGGTTTTGCTGAAGCACACACTACATACGGTTGTATTGGTGTAAAAGTTTGGATATTTAAAGGTGAGGTTCTTACTAAAGGTATTCCAGCTGAAGCTAAAGAAGAAAAAACTGAGCAACGTCCACGTAAACGTGCTCCAAGACGTGAAAATAACGAAAAGGCTGAATAATTATGTTGATGCCAAAAAGAACAAAATATCGTAAAGTAATGAAAGGTCGTAACCGTGGCTATGCACGCTCTGGTTATACACTAGCTTTTGGTGATATCGGATTTAAAGCTGTAGAAGCTGGCCGTATTAACTCTCGTCAAATAGAGTCAGCGCGTATCTCTGCTACGCGTCACATCAAAAGAGCTGGTAAGATTTGGATTCGTGTATTCCCGGCTAAACCATTAACAGCAAAACCTCTTGAAACTCGTATGGGTAAAGGTAAAGGCGGAGTTGATACATGGGTTATGAATATTAAACCAGGTCGTATAATATTTGAAATGGCTGGTGTACCAGAAGAGTTAGCGCGTGAAGCTCTAGCACTTGCAATGCACAAATTACCATTTAAAACTAAAATTATCACTGCGGAGATGAACAATGAAATATTCTGATTTAGCAGATAAAAATTCAGCTGAGCTTTTAGCAATGCTAAAAACTAAAAAGACTGAACTTTTTACATTAAAAATTAAACAAAAGATGATGCAATTACAAAATAGTAGTGAACTTAGAACTACTAAAAAAGACATTGCAAGAATCAATACTGCACTTACTGCAGTAGCAAACTAGGAGCACGGCAATGACACATAAACGTGAAATTCAAGGTAACGTAGTAAAAATTGCAGGTGACAAAACAGTATCAATCGTTGTTGAGCGTCGTGTAATGCACCCTCGCTACCACAAAGTTGTAAAACGTTTCAAAAAGTACTTAGTACATGATGAGCGTAATGAAGTAAAAGTAGGCGACGAGATTATTGCAATCGAATGTCGTCCACTTTCTAAGACTAAATCTTTTAGACTTAAAACTGTAATTTCAGGAGCGGAATAATGATTCAAAGTTTTTCTCGTCTGAATGTAGCTGATAATACAGGTGCAAAAGAGATTATGTGTATTAAGGTACTTGGCGGTTCAAAACGTCGTTATGCTACAGTAGGTGATGTTATCATCGCTTCTGTAAAAAAAGCGATTCCAACTGCAAGAGTAAAAAAAGGTAAAGTTGTAAAAGCTGTTATCGTTAGAACAAAAAAAGAGATTCAACGTGAAAACGGATCTCTTATTCGTTTTGATGACAATGCAGCTGTTATATTAGATGACAAGAGAGAACCTATCGGTACTCGTATCTTCGGACCAATTGGTCGTGAAGTTCGTTACGCTGGATTTATGAAAATCGTATCTCTTGCACCGGAGGTTGTTTGATGGCAAAGTTTAATTTCAAAAAAGGTGATTTAGTAGAAATCATCGCGGGCGACGATCGTGGAACTAAGGCTACAGTAATAGCTGTAATGCCAAAGAAAAACAAGGTTATCGTTGAGGGTTGCAAAGTAGCTAAAAAAGCTATCAAACCAACTGAAGAGAATACTAAAGGCGGACACGTAAATAAAGAGATGCCTATTGATGTTTCTAATGTTCGCAAAGTGGAGGCATAATTAGATGGCTCGTTTAAAAGATAAATATTTAGCTTTGAAATCTGAATTACAGGCTGATTTAGGGATTAAAAACCCTATGCAAACACCACAGTTAGATAAAATTGTTATCTCTGTTGGTGCTGGTTTTGCGATGAAAGACAACAAACTTATTCAAAACATTGAAGACACTATTACAGCGATTGCTGGTCAAAAAGCATCTACAGTAATAGCAAAAAAATCAGTTGCTGGTTTTAAAGTGCGTGAAGGTATGCCAGTTGGTATCCGTGTAACACTTCGTGGTGAAAAAATGTACGACTTCTTTGATCGTCTGGTATCTATTGCACTTCCACGTGTAAAAGACTTCCGTGGTGTTCCAAGAAATGGTTTTGATGGTCGTGGTAACTATAACTTCGGTCTTCAAGAACAACTTATTTTTACAGAAGTAAACTATGATTCTATCATGCAAATTCATGGTATGAACATCACTGTAGTTACAACTGCACAAACAGATAAGGCTTCATTTGCTCTTTTAGAGAAAATGGGTATGCCTTTTAGCAAAGGGAGCAAGTAATGGCTAAGAAGTCAATGATTGCAAAAGCAAAAAGAACTCCAAAGTTCGCAGTACGTGCTTATACACGTTGTCAGATTTGTGGTCGTCCACACTCTGTAATAAGCGACTTCGGAATCTGTCGTATTTGTTTTAGAAAAATGGCAAATGAGGGATTAATCCCAGGTGTTAGAAAGTCGAGTTGGTAATAAATGCTGGATGAAACTATTCATCCGATTACGTTAACACTGAGTTTTCCATAGAGGAAGACTCAAACGCATTTATGTGTTTTTGTTAACGGTTACTGATTTGAAACTCCTAATAATTAGCAGTCTGCGTTTGTAGGCTTGCAACAAAAGGAATTTATGAATGATTAATGATTTAGTATCAGATGCATTGACACGTGTTCGTAATGCAGGTATGAGAAGATTAGCTGTTACCACTTTAGTTCACTCTAAGAGTGTTGAAGCTGTAGCAAACATCTTAGTTGAAAAAGGGTATCTTGAAAGTGCTAATGTTATCGAAGATGGCGTTAAAAAAACTATCAAAGTAGTAATTAAGTATGACGATAATGAGAAAAGTGTTATCAACGAACTTAAAAGAATATCTAAGCCAGGTCGTCGTATCTATAAAGGCAAAGATGAAATTAAGCGTTTTAAAAACGGTTACGGTACTATTATTGTTAGTACATCACATGGCGTACTTGCTAATGACAAAGCTTATGAGCTTGGCATTGGTGGCGAAGTTATGTGTACTGTATGGTAGGGGGATTATAACATGTCAAGAATTGGAAAAAATCCAGTAGAAGTTACTGCTGACATTAATGTTAGCGTAAATGGGAATGTTATTACTTTTGCTAAAGGCAAAAATAGTGTAGATTTAGATACAAAAGGTAATGTTGGTTTTACTGTTGATGGAAATGTTTTGACTTTCAGTACACTTTCTGATGCACGTGAGCACAGAGCTTTCTGGGGTACTTACCGCGCATTAGCTGCTAATATAGTTACTGGTTTAACAACTGGTTATACTAGAAAATTAGAGATTAATGGTGTTGGTTATCGTGCTGCAGTTGAAGGTAAAGTTTTAAAACTTCAACTTGGTTTTTCTCATGATATCAATTATGAGTTACCAGCTGGTATCGAAGCTGTAGTTGAAAAAAATGTCATTACTCTAACGGGTCATGAAAAACAAACGATTGGTCAAGTAGCTGCTGAGATTAGATCATTCCGTCCACCAGAGCCTTACAAGGGTAAAGGTGTTAAATATATGGAAGAGTTTATTGTGCGTAAAGCCGGTAAAACTTCTAAAAAATAAGGGAGGATGATAGATGAATGCTAAAATATTAAAAAGCAAAGTAGCGAATCGTTTAAAACGTAAGCGTCGTATTCGTGCAAAAATATCTGGTTGTGCTTCTATGCCTCGTGTTTCTGTATTTCGTTCAAACCGCTATTTAAGTGTACAAGCTATTGATGATGCAACTGCAACAACACTGGCTGCATTACACTCAAAGGCTACAGGTCATAAATCGAACAAAGAAGGTGCTGTCGCCCTCGCTGTTGCATTTGCTGCAAAGTTGAAAGAAGCAAACATTTCTGAGATCGTATTTGATCGTAACGGTTACCAGTACCACGGCGTTATTGCTGCGTTTGGTGACGCACTTCGTGCAAACGAAATTAAGTTCTAGGGGTTATGATGGAAATCAATAGAGAAGAATTTGAAGAATCAATAGTTAATATTGGTCGTGTTACTAAAGTTGTTAAAGGTGGACGTCGTTTTCGTTTTACTGCTCTTATAGTAGTTGGAAACAAAAACGGTACTGTTGGATATGGCGTTGGTAAAGCAAAAGAGGTTCCTGATGCTATTAAAAAAGCTGTTGATAGTGCTTTCAAAAATTTAACAACTGTTAAAATCAAAGGTTCTACAATAGCTCATGATATCGAGCATAAATACAATGCAAGTCGCATTTTATTAAAGCCAGCATCAGAAGGTACAGGGGTTATCGCCGGTGGAGCTGCTCGTCCAGTTCTTGAGCTTGCAGGTATTCAAGATATACTTACAAAATCAATCGGCTCAAACAATCCAAACACACTTGTACGTGCTACTGTTGAAGCACTATCTCGTATAAAAGGATAGATGATGGGTATTGAAAATTTAACACCTGCAGAAGGTTCAACGGCAGCACGTAAACGTGTTGGTCGTGGACAAGGTTCTGGTACTGGTAAGACTGCGGCTCGTGGTCAAAAAGGTCAGAAATCTCGTACAGGTTACAAAAGAAAAAGAAACTTTGAGGGTGGACAACAACCACTTGCAAAACGTTTACCAAAAATTGGTTTTACAGTGAATAACATCAAACCATATGTAATCAATGTAGAAAGAATTACAGCTGTTGCTGAACTGGCTGAAATTACTATGGAATCAATCCGTGATGTTCATAAAGTTGCTGCATCAGTGAAGATGATAAAACTAGTAGGTGCATCTGCGAAAGATTTAGCATCGAAAATTAAAGACGAAAACGTTATTACTACAGGTAAATAATTGTGAATAAAAATCTAGTTAATAAGATACTTATTACGATAGGGTTTTTATTTATCTACCGCCTACTGGCCTATGTGCCAGTTCCTGGCGTAGATACTGCTGTTATAGCTTCATTTTTTGATTCACACCAATCAGATGCATTAGGTCTCTTCAATATGTTCAGTGGAAACGCTGTTGAGAGACTATCTATCATTTCACTTGGCATTATGCCGTATATTACCGCCTCAATTATTATGGAGCTTTTAGCTGCAACATTTCCAACTCTTGGTCAAATGAAAAAAGAACGTGATGGCATGGTTAAATATATGCAAATAATTCGTTATGCGACTATCGTTATTACAATTATACAAGCAATTGGTGTAAGTGTTGGGCTTCAAAGCTTAACAGGACCAAGCGGTAATAGCGCTATTTTAGCGGATCATAATACATTTATAATTCTTGCTGCTATCTCCATGCTTGCAGGAACAATGTTACTTATGTGGATAGGGGAGCAGATTACACAAAGCGGTATAGGAAATGGTATCTCACTGATAATCTTTGCTGGTATCGTTTCTGCAATCCCGAGTGCTATAGGACAAACAGTTACAATGGTAAATACGGGAGCTATGGGCTTTCTTACTGTTATAGCTATACTTGCTCTTATATTTGCTACTGTTGCTGTGATTATATATGTTGAGCTTGGTGAACGTCGTATTCCTATTACATATGCTAAAAAGACTATGATGCAAAATCAAAATAAAAGAGTGATGAATTACATCCCTATCAAAGTAAATTTAGCGGGTGTTATTCCTGTTATTTTTGCATCTGCGATATTGATGTTTCCTATGACAGTTTTATCAAGTAGTACAAACCCTACAATAGTGGCAATTGCTGACTTGTTAAATCCTAACGGATATTTCTTTCAGTTTTTAACATTTGCATTTGTTGTTTTCTTTGCATTTTTCTATGCATCGATTACATTTAATGCAAAAGATATCTCTGAGAATTTAAAACGCCAAGGTGGATTTATTCCTGGTATTCGTACAGGTGATGCTACAAGAGAGTTTCTAAATGAAACTGCAAGTAGATTAACTTTTACAGGTGCTATTTATCTTGGTCTTGTGGCCACGCTTCCATTTATGATTATTCATGGTATGGGTGTTGGCTTCTTTTTCGGGGGTACTGCAGTTTTGATTGTTGTTCAGGTTGCGCTTGATACAATGAGAAAAATTGAGGCTCAGATTTACATGAGCAAATACGAAACGCTAAGTGCAGTTGGTCTATAAAAATGGCCATTGCGCTTAGAAAACCTGACGAAATAGAGAAATTAAGGGCTGCTAACAAAATTGTTGGCGGCACATTAGAACTTCTTCGTGCAAATACTAAAGTCGGTGCTTCTTTGAAAGAACTTGATGCCATGGGCGAGGCTTATATCCGTGCTCATGGTGCAAAGCCTTCTTTTAAGGGTCTATACGGCTTTCCGAACAGTGTTTGTACTTCACTCAATCAAGTTATTATTCATGGTATTCCAACGGACTACAAACTTCAAGAAGGCGATATTATAGGCTATGATGTCGGCACAGAATTTGATGGTTATTTCGGTGATGCTGCGATTACAGTTGCTGTTGGCAAAGTGAGCGATGCAGATGAGGCTTTGATAGCCTGCGCTAAAGATACTCTTTATTATGCTATTGGAGAAATAAAAGATGGGATGCGATTTAAAGAGCTTTCTTTGCTTATGGAGGATTTTATAAAATCTCGCGGCTTTGTTCCGCTTCACAATTTTTGTGGACACGGAATAGGTAAAAAACCTCATGAAGAACCTGAAATACCAAACTATCTCAATGGTCAAAATACAAAATCAGGGCCAAAGATAAAAAATGGAATGGTTTTTTGTCTTGAACCTATGATTTGCCAAAAAAATTCCAAACCTGTTATTTTAGAAAACAAGTGGGATGTTGTTAGTGCCGACGGTTTACGCGGCTCACATTATGAGCATACTGTTGCAGTTATCAACGGTAAAGCTGAAATTTTATCTCTTGCTTAAGAGTTATTTGAAGGACTAAGAATGGCTAAATCAGATGTTATCGAAGTAGATGGTAAGATTATTGAAGCTTTACCAAATGCAACATTTCGTGTAGAGTTAGAAAATGGACATATTATTTTATGTCATATCGCAGGTAAGATGCGTATGAATTATATCAAAATACTTCCAGGTGACAAAGTTAAACTTGAGCTAACTCCATACTCACTTGACAAAGGTCGTATTACTTATCGTTATAAGTAATAAGAAAATTATAATATTTATGCAAAATTTTGAATAGATAACGACTACTTTATTGCAAGTTCCTCCTAAAAAGACTGTTTATAGAGGACTTGTTAAAAAGCTACGATAGTATAAACTCATTTTTACCTCTACAGTATGAAGTGGATTCCTTAAAAAAGCTCGATAAATTTTTAGAGGAGTTCGATGCAAAAGCGGCAACAGCTGAAGATGAACTTTTTGATTGGAGACGGTATCGTTATCAAAAAAAATCAAAAAATCAATTAATAAGTTTGAATTTGAAGATGCAAGAGAGTTCCTCGCTCAAATACTCCTCAAACTTTCATCGTAGAAGTTCCATATGCCAATAATTTATACGACTTTGAGTCTATAACCTTCTCGATGGTGGGTTTCTATAGTGAGTGGAGCAAACTTCTCTCTTGCTCTGGATATGAGTTGACGCATACTTCCCTGCGAGACAAACTCATCACTCCATACATATTCGACGATGTCATAAGTGCTTACTATTTGATTTTTTCGCTGAACTAAGAGGCTGAGAAAGAGATTCTCTTTCATAGTGAGTTTTATCTCTTTGTCGCCACAGTAGAGGATTCTATTGCTCATATCGTAGGTAATGTCTTGGTTTAAATAGACCTTTTCTATGTGGTTCATTCTATATTTGTTGATGGTAAGTTTTATGATTTTTAGGAGGCTATCGCTATCGTAGGGTTTGCTTATATAGTAGGAGTGATTTGTCTCTGCAACATCTTCGAGTGTGTCATCATCGCCATGTGCAGTTAAGTAGATAACGGGTATATTTTTTGTAATGTTGAGCTTTTTTACGAGGTCGATGCCGTTTACATACGCATCTCCCAAGTTTATATCTGTAATCATTAAATCAAAAGAGCTATTTGAAATATATTCGAGAGCGGCATGTGGAGAGTGTGCAAGCAATACTTTATACCCTGCATGTTTTAAATCATGCTCCAATGCTTTTGCAGTAATAGAATTATCCTCTATCACCAATATATTTAATTTAGTCAAATGAACTCTTTAGCACTTAATTTCATCCTCAAAGATTATTTATAACTAGCATAGTATAGTAAGATTGTGACATGATTGTCACATTTTATTTCTTTCTATTAAAAGATGCTTTTTTAATTTTAAAAGAGTAATATGCCTCTATATCTCTACATATTCTCAACATAAAGGTTCTATTTTGAAGCAAATATTTGACAGTTTTTACACGAGTGGACGGGACTTTTCTCTCTCAGAGATGGTTTGTAGAAATAGGTACCAGATGATAAATCTCGGTATTCTCTTTTCTATACTTGTACTTCTTTATGCCATGATTAATGGCTCTTTGCAAGTGCCAATTCTCATAGAAATGACAATAATTATCATCGACATAATAATGATACTAGCTTTAAGAAAATCCAAAACAGTATTTCAATATGTTAGCACGCTCTTAACAGCACAATATACTCTTTTTTTTCTGGCTATCGTCTATTGTGGCAGTTCAATGGATATAAGTCACGCTTGGCTTTTCACCTACTCGACTATTCTTGTCTATTTTCAGAGTTCAAAAAAAGGGATTTACTGGTTTGTTTTTTTTATAGCTATGCTCCTTATCGCCCCATTTCAAGAGTTTATGCATGTTAATTACTCATTTTATGAGGTTTCGTACCTCTCTCTTGTGCTTATGGTTATCTATGCTATTACCCATTTTTATCAACTCAAAATGGAAGAGGCGAGTGCTTTGATTCAAGAGCAAGAACATAAGCTTATTTTGAGTGAAAATATTTTAAAAAAAGAGCTTCATCATAGAGTCAAAAACAATATGCAGTTTATTATCTCTTTGTTTAAACTCAAACTCGCACCCTATATGAATCCTAACATTCAAAGGGTTCTCAAAGAGGTCACTTTTAAAATTCAAGGTATGTCAAATATTCATAATCTGCTCTACAAACAAAAAGCACTTACAAGCATTGATGCAAGTCAATATTTTGTAACACTTGTCAATGCACTTAAAAATGGCTATGAAACAGAGCATATAAAATTTGATATGAAAATAGAGGCAGAGCTTAGCAGTGACCAGCTTATCTTTTGCGGTTTGATTGTCAATGAAGTTGTTATGAATGCTATAAAACATGCTTTTAATGATAAAAAAGAAGGGGGGGGGAATGGGCTATAAGCTTAAATATTTATAGTAATGAAAAGGACACCGTGCTGGAAATATCCGATAATGGACAAGGGATGGATGCCGCTCGAACAGGCTCTTTTGGCACTGAGATGATAGCAAGCTTGATAGAAAATGAGCTCAAAGGTAAAATGAAATTAGAAACTGATAAAGGGGTGAAATATACTTTTTATATTCCTCGATAAATATATCCAGGAGTGATTCTTTGTACCACAACTTCAAAACTTTGAAAATTTATAAAAAGATTTCAAAGTTTACAAAACAATCACATGACTCCAATCCGAAGCCACTTTCTCTCTTCATTCACAACAATATTTCATAACTAAGCGTATAAATTTGTGACAACCATGTCACACCTTGATGTTACATTACTGCATCTTAAGTTAAGGAGATGTGATGAAAACACAAAACACAAAACACATGAGTTTAGTGCTAAGCACTATAATAGTCAGTTCTATAGGATTTATAGGATGTAATGGTGGTAGCAGTAGTGGAAGTGCTGAAGCGGTATCAAGAATTGTTTCTGGAATTGTTGTGGATGGTTATATTAAACAATCAACAGTAACTTTAAATAGTTTAACAACTCAAACAAGTGATGCTGGGCTATGGTCTATGGCTTATACAGGAAATAATAGTGATGTTATAACGGTGCAAGGTGGAATAGATACAAGTACAGGTAAATTTTTTGAAGGTACTTTACAAGCAGAAATTGATGCAGATGGCGCGAATATTGTGGTTACTCCTTTATCTACGCTCGTAAGTTCTTTGGTGCAAAATGGTGCTACAAAGGCTGTGGCGAGTGCAAAAATTGCTACACAATTAGGCATCTCAGAAGCGACACTTGCAGCAGACCCTTTTGCTCTCTTGGCGACAGGTACACCTGAGCAAAAAATAGAAGCTGCACAAGCGATCAAGTCAATTTTGATTGTTCAAAAAGTAGCAGAAGCATTTGCAAAATCTATGGGTTATAGTGGTAGTGCGAATTATATAGCAACATTTGCAGGTGTCTATGCTGTGATTGCTTCACAACTCAATACCGCAGACTTTGACACAGTTATGGCAGATACAGCAGGTATGACAACGGCATTACAGACAGCTTTAACAATAACAACAGACTCTCTTTTAAATGAGAGATTACAAGCTGCCTCTGGTAGTGTTGCAAGTATTGTTACGGCTATACAGAGTATTTCTACTGCTGATATCATAAATAACACAAATTCGGTTGAAAAAGCTGTTGAACAACTCACAACTCTCATTGAAAATAAGTTAGTCTTACTATCAAGTGCTGTAGATATACCAGCTATTGGTATAGCACAATCTTATGCTGAAACTGTAGCTGGACAGAATGATATTGCTAGTTTAGTGAATGCTTACATATCTAACCCTGATTTAGCTATCACAAACTCAGACCAAACTCCAACACCTGTTACAACGGAAACTGTAGCAGTAACAGCGGCGAATACATCTGTATATGATGCGAATGTATCTCATGTGACTTTCGACTTCACAGCAGGAACATATGTTTACGCTATCGCTAATTTTAATGATGGTGATATTCTTAATTTTCCTGAGGGCAATGACCCTACAATTATAAACACAAGTTTTACAGATGGAAATGTTACGGTTCAATGGGCGAATAATGGCAATGTAGTTACTGTAAATCTCTCAAATATTCCAATATCTGATGATGAGAGTCTCTATGGAACAACAAGTTTTCAAACTGCGTTTGGAACTGGCTCAATACAGTAGTAGTCTCGTTTAGCCTCTTCTAGGAGAGGGTAGATTTATAGTAAGAAAACAAAAAACAAAAAACAAGGAAAACAAAATGGCAAATGTATTTTTAACAACAGATGAAGAAGATTATGTAGTTGCAAACTTAGGCGACAATTTTTATGGTTCTATGGGAGCAGAAGGTATATTTATAAATCAAAATGTAGCAGGTATTATAGTTGATTCAAATACGGAATCAGTAGCACTCACAAATGCTATTACTGATTATTCATTTCAACAAAATGGAAATGTTCTGAGTATTTATACAGCAGATGGCACTACACTCATTACAAGAATGGCTATTGGCGATAATGGGTCAACACTTATTATGGATGGTGTGTCTCATGCTGTAGTTATGGATGCGACTCAAATCCATCCAATGAGTATCGCTGGAAAAACAGTTGCAGTATCTACACTTACAACAGGCGTAGATAATTTAACTGGAACTACTGGTGCAGATACATTCAATGCTACATATGGTGATGGCGATCCAGATAGTTATACCCTTGAAACTGCCGATGTTCTTAATGGTGGTGCTGGTATAGACACTCTTAATGTCACGACTGCACAAGAAGCTAGTAATCCAAGTGATGCTCTATGGGCACATACAACGAACTTCGAAAAAATTGCATTTAACTCAATAGGCAACGGTGCACAAACCGTGACTACAGGTGCTAATTTTGGAACAGCATTTGCGACAGGTGCAGATTTAAGTGTGCAAACTCTTTTAGGTGCGATTACTGTTGATATGTCTGGATATACTCAAACAACAACGGTTAATACAACAACAATCGGTGCAGGTGCACAGACTGTTACAACAGGTACAGGTGCTGCTGTAGTAAATGCAACTACTCTTACAGATGGTGCACAAACTATCAGTGGTGTGAATCTTAATACGGTAAATGCAGTAGTTCATGGAGCAGGTGCTCAAACTATTACAAGTACAAGCACATCGAATGTTACGGTAATTGCGGATGCTTTTAATGGTGCACAAACAATTACAACTGGTGCAGGAAATGACACTGTTACAACTACATCAGCAGCAGGAACTATCAATGTAATTACGACTGGTGCAGGAAATGATGTTATCGTTGCAAGTCTTGGAAGTGATACTATCACGGGTGGTTTTGGTGTAGATATTATGACAGGTGGTGGTGGTACAAACACATTTAATATTGGGGCTGGTGATACGGGTCTTACTTTAGCGACTGCAGATATTATACCATCCACAAATAACT
>Ga0154590_1012_pt3 | contig 38865 bp, 36 predicted proteins | sample RifGroF2_FD_116019 | JGI IMG/M metagenome (GOLD analysis project Ga0154590, IMG submission 116019) | Sulfurimonas sp. GWF2_37_8 | reverse complement strand
ATGCGACTGAAACTTACTCTGCGATAGAGCAAGATGTCAAGAACCAACAAAAAGATTTCTCTACAATGAAGTTTCATTATGAATAAAATGAAACTTCATTGTAGAGAAATCTTTTTGTTGGTTCTTGACATCTTGCTCTATCGCAGAGTAAGTTTCAGTCGCATCACCTACAAAGTAAACATCTTTTGTTTGTGGTGAAAAGCTTTTGAGCAGTTTTATATTTTCTTGGATTTTTTTGATCTCATAAACGCCTGTATAACGAGAAGGTTCAAGCTGCGTTTGCAGATTGAGATCGTTGATACCTGAAAATATAACAGGCACTTCAAAAAAAAGAGAGGTCTTGCTCTCTCTCACGAAGTTCAACGCATTGTCATCTGTGACATAAACAAGATCAGGAGTACATCCAGCATATTTCATTTGGAGATATGTACGAAATTTTTCTTTATACTCAGGAGTAAACGCAACGCGTTTTGTGTCAAGATATTCAGTGGAGATCTCCAAAGGTGCTTTAAAATTTTGACGGATAAAGCCAACAAAACTCTCATGCTGCTTTTTTGTCCAGCTATACTCTTGAGAGTAGGAGTGAATGATAAGAACATTGCTCTGACTTTTTGCACTTAAAGGAGTGAAGTATATAAAAAAAACTAATAAAAACAAAAATGATTTTTTCATCCACAACTCTCTATTTATATGGAAAATCATAACATATTCTTGTTGAGATTATCGGCTGCGTTTAGTGTTTAGCAAGTCGAAAAATGTGAGGAGCATTAAAAGTGCTATGAAAGTGATAAAGCGTTCCACAAATCTTCCTTAGTAAATGCATAAAAGATATCAGCGTCTAAAGCAGATGTAATGTTTGAAGATAATTGTTCTAAAAATCTAAGTAGTAACTTTAATATGCTACAATTGCCTCCAATTTTTTAAAGGAAATATTAAATGACCAAAAGCGACCCAGACTCGCGTAGTTTACCCAATCTGTTCATAGGAAAAACTCTATGACACTCCTGATAACTTACCTCTTAGTAGCAATTCTTATATCGTTTCTTTGTTCGGTTCTTGAAGCAGTTTTACTCTCAAGCACAAACTCTTATATACAAAGTTTATCCAATGGAGAAAATGATACCCTAGTCAATAAACTAAAAAATCTCAAAACCAATATTGACAAACCTATATCATCTATCCTAACAGTTAATACATTTGCCCATACAATGGGTGCTGCAGGTGTCGGTGCTCAAGCACAGATAATTTTTGGAGAGGAGTGGCAGGCTCTTGTTGCGTTTGTTGTTACACTGCTTATTTTGTATTTTTCAGAGATTATTCCGAAGACAATCGGTGCGCTTTATTGGAAAAAACTTTTAGTTCCATCGGCGTATATTATCTCATACCTGATGTTTATAAGTATGCCTTTTACTTGGTTTTCATCTTTTTTGACAAATTTTATATCAAAAAACAAAAAACATCATAACAATTTTTCACGTGATGAAATCATGGAAATCGTTGCTATGGGTGAGAGGGAAGGGGCGATATTATCAAAAGAGAGTGATTTGATAGAGAACCTTTTGAAGCTCAAAAACATTAAAGCAAAAGATATTATGACTCCAAGGAGCGTTGTTTTCGCCCTTAGAGCTGATACAAAAATTGAAGAGGCTATCGAAGATGACAGGATGTATATTCATTCACGTATTCCGATATTTGGAGAGACTTTAGATGATATTGTAGGTATGGTTTTTAACCAAAAAATCCTTGAAGAGAGTAATGAAGACCATGATACTATAACACTTGAGAGTATCTCTCATGAGGTGCATATGGTTTCAGAAAATCTTCCTGTTCCACATTTGATAGACCTTTTTGTAAAAAGAAAAACGCACCTTTTTATCGTTTTTGATAACTATGGACAAACAGTCGGGGTTGTGAGCCTTGAAGATGCGATTGAAACACTTTTGGGTGTTGAAATTGTTGATGAGATGGATGAAATTGAGGATATGCAGCTTTTTGCAAAAGACAAAAGTAAGCAGTTTCAAGACCGTATGAAAGTTGAAAGAAAAAAGATAGAAAAAGCTAAATTAGCTTAGAGAAGATTTTTCTTAAAGAAGCTTCTGAACTTTTATTAGTGCTGCAAACAAAATAGCGCTTTTATCAATATGTGAACTTTTCATCTTGAGTTCACTCTCCAAAAGTAGCTCATGCAACTTATAATAAACTTGAGGTTTGAACTTTATCGAGAGTGCTGCTTTTTCATCTACAACAAACTTGGGAGCAGGATAGCCCAAAATATCCATGGCATTTGCAGCTCCATTGACACGAATATAAATATTGAACATATAAAGTTGTGTTACAAAAGAAGTAAACGCAGTGAGTATGCGTATCTCATCTTCTCCATGTTCCAAAAGATTTTGCAAATCATCTAAGAACTCTTTTTTAGCCAATATTTTTTTGAAAAAATCATCAAGATTGATCTCCGCCAAACCATGTACCAGATGTTCGATATCTTTATTGGTGATAATTCTATCATAGACTCTGAGTTTGTCAAGTTCGTTACAAGCTAGAGCTACATTGCCATTATGAACGTGTAAAAGATGGGAAATAGTATATTTGTCTATTTGAACTTTTTTCTCATGAGCAAGTGACATAACGATATTTTGCGCTTCAAAATCTTTAGGATGAAAAAAACGTACACTCATCACTTTTTTTGCATCATAAGCTTTTGCATAGCTTTTTTGATCTTCTCCATAGTAGGCATAGATAAAGATATTTTCAGAGTTTTTTTCGCAATAGCCAAAAAGAACATCAAGCTCTTTTTTTGGTACTTTTTTTTCGCTTTTGATGATAAGAATGTTTCTATCACCAAATAAAGAAGCCTGAGAGAGATGCGCTTTTGCGGAGTTAAAATCATACTCGTTGTGGTAAAACTTTAAAATAGAAGCATCTTCAATATTGCTCATCATTTGTGTGTACATATCGATGAGAAAATTACTCTCCCCAAAAAAGAGCAGAGCGTTAGTGATAGAGTGACTTTGTATATGTTTGTCAAACTCGCTTTTGTACATTATTCTTCATCTTTTTGTACGATTTTTTGCACGACGATAGCAAAGATTTTGGCTTTTGGGATATCTACTTTGTCGATACGAACAATTACATCTTCAAACAACATGACAGGAATCGTAGAAGTGAGACTCAGTCTTGCACCCATAATCGTATCATGCAGATCAGCTTTGAGGTCAGGCTCAGTGCCGCTTATACGCGCCTTAAACTCTTTGCCTAGATTTTCTTGTGCCCAGCGAGCAAATTTTCTTGCCATAAATTCGACCTCGATAGTGCTAGCTTCACGCTCTTTTTCGCTTATCGCCATAGCAAGCGCTTCTATGTTACGCAAGACATAAGAACCCTCAACCGTATCATGGTTTGCGATAGCTTTGAGAAGTCTATGGACGATGAGGTCGGAGTATCTTCGGATGGGTGAAGTAAAGTGCGTATATTGCTCAAACCCAAGACCAAAGTGCCCCGCGTTTAGAGGTGCATAACGCGCCTGCATCTGTGAGCGGATGATAAGTGTATCTACCTCAGATTCAAGTCCCATCTCAGTTGCTTGTCTTTGGATATCAGTGATGGTCTCTTTGATGGATTTCTTAATCTCGATAGACATACCGATACCAGCTAGTTCCTGATAAAGATTTTGCAGTTTTGCCTGACTTGGCGGCTCATGTATTCTAAATATCCCTCTCTCAAACTGTTTTGCCGCTTCTTTGTTGGCTAAAAGCATACAGTCTTCTATAAGTGCGTGTGAGGGAGTTTCCTCTGCAAACTCTGTTGATACTAGATTGGAGTTTGCATCTATAGTCATCTCAAGTTCAGCAGAACGGAAGTTGTAACCGACTTTGAGTCTTTTTTCTTTGAGTGCGTCTGTGACAACTCTGAGTTTCTTCAAAGCTGCAAAAATCTCTTTTTCTTCATTGTTTTTGGCTTTGAGTTTGCCCTCAAAAAACGCGTCTATCTCTTCATAATTGAAACGTCTTTGCGAATGGATGAGAGCTTCATAAACAGAGGAGCTTGCAACGTCAAGTGTTTCCATATCAAGTTTCATTTCAAAAACATAAGCAAGTCTGTCCACGTGGGGTTGCAATGAACAAAGCGTTTCGCTGAGTTGGCGTGGCAACATAGGGATAGAGCGGTGTGGTAAATAGATAGAAAAACTTCTATATATAGCTTCATCATCGATGGCACCAAAGGGTTTGACATATTCACTGACATCTGCGATAGCAACATAAAGTGTGCTGTTCTTCTCATCCCAATAGATAGCATCATCAAAATCTTTTGCAGTCACAGGGTCAATCGTACAAAACGCAAGAGAACGAAGGTCCCTGCGTTTAGGATATTCTTTTGCATCTACAGCTCCAAAAGAAGCAGCGATTTGCAGTACATCTTCATTAAATTCATCATGTTTGTTAAACTGAGCAAGGACGATTTTCTCATCGACCAAAGGAACATTCATATTGCCAAGTTTTTCTAGGATGGCGTTTTCTTGATTATCTATCTTAAAGACATCCCAAACATTATAATTTAAAAGTTGCTCTTTGCTAAGTTCTGCACCTATTGGATAGTCTGTTTTGATATCAACGAGGGATCTGCGTCCCTCTTTTTCGATGATGTATGCGACACTGTAGCTCACAGCACGCCCGACTATTTGAGCAATTTTTGCAGCAGGTGTTCCACGAACACCCAAAAGTCTTGCTGCGATAACCAAATCTCCTTCCTTTGCACTTCCTAAATCCCCATCACCTATAAAAAGGTCACGAACATTTTCACCGATGACATGAAGATATGCAGTGTTATTTTGTACAAGACCTAAAGTTCCAGCACGATATTTAGAGTTAAATTTGTAAATTGCCTCTTTTTGTGTGATGTACTTTTTGGCTAAAAAATCTTTGATGTAAACCATCTCTGTGGCACTGATGTCTTGTTCGTGCAGACCCACTGTGAGTCTGATGAGGAGAGATTTCAAGAGAAATTATCTCGCGTGTTCAAGTGCTTTATCAAAGCTTTCCATATCAAGACTATAGCTTTCAATGAGTTTTTTTGCAGCAGCAATACTTTCATCTGTAATGACACCGTTGATAGGGACTGCTACGCGTACTACACGCAAGATAGAAGCGGCTCTTTGGCTCTCTGGGGTACTTGCATTTTCTGGTTCTTGACAATGTCTGATAACTTCAACAAGTCCTTCTTCAAATTTCCATTGCGCAAAAATAGTGGAACTAACTTCAGGTGTATCTGTTCCTACGATAGCTCTCTCAGCTGCTTCTACATCTTGAAGATTTTTGAGTGCATCACGAAACTCATTTTGTTTTGCATCTGCCATAACTTGTTGTGCAATAAGAACTTTGCCTATTTCAACAAGAAACGCAGCTGGAGATAAAACACCAAGAAGTCTATTTTCCTTTTTAAGACACCATGCTGTCATAAGTCCATGCTGTTTATTTGATATCAATGAAAACATATCGTTTGTGATGCCATAAGGAGAGAGATCAAGTGAAAAACTTTTTTTGACGATGCTAGCAAGGGCAAAACCTCTCACTGTTCCCATACCAAAAAGTCCAACCGCTTGGCTGATTGCGTTTATCTCACGTGAGAAACCATAAAGTGGAGAGTTGGCAGCTTTAAGAATGTCCGCAGTTAAAAGAGGATCTTTCTCTAAAATCTTTACCATATCATTGAAACTACTATCAGGGTTTTGATAGACAGCCTCTATCTGCATAGCAGACTCAGGAAGCGGAGGGAGTTGTTTTATTTTTTTGAGTATCTCTTCAGTCATAAGTATCTCTCTGTTTTAAAATTTGAGTAATAGGCATCATTATAGTTAAAGCAAATAAAATTAATTCTGAATGTTTACAAAAAACTGTTATTATTTTTTTACAAAATAAATGAATGTAAGGATAAAGTAGATGTTACAAAGAGATGCTATGTTAAAACAATTAGGTTATGTGCCAAACGATGCTCTAATGAGCCAGCTAGAGAGAATCGAAAATAATACTACAGGATACGAAAAAATACAAAAACATATCATGGACTTACATGATCATCTCAAAGTGGATAACTCTTATGTCGCACTTTCAAATACAAATGACTGTTTCAAGATCAAGATAGAATCTCCAAGTGAAGAGTTAGCACAAGCAGCGCGTGAAAAAATAGAACACTTTAGTGAAAAATTTAAAGTCGCTGTAAACAAACTTGATAACAAAGAGACCTACTATATTGTAGGTTTTGCAAGTTAGGTTTTTTTGAAAGAGCCCATGAGTATAGAAGGTTATGACCTTCTTGTTACAGAATTCAAGTATCTGCTTGAATCTGAAAAACCAAAAGTCGCTCATGAGAAACTCATCGCAGCGGCTCTTGGTGATCGAAGCGAAAACGCAGACTATCAAGCGGCAAAAGAGAAGCTGCGTTTTATAGACAAAAGACTCTTTTATCTCAACTCCATGATACAAAATTCCCAGATAATTGATCCCTCTTTGCACACACATGAACGCGTGAGTTTTGGCAGCAGTGTTGTGATAGAAAACATAGAGACCCAAGATGAAGAACACTACACGATTTGTGGTGTTTTAGAAAGTGAACCGGAGAACGGACTTATCTCTGTGCACTCACCACTTGCCTGTTCACTGATGGGAAAAAGCATAGGTGAGCAATTCAAACTTAAGCTTCCAAACGCTACAAAAGAGTATGAGATTCTTGCAATCAAATATACTAATATCTTCTCTCTTAAAAAAAAGATTCGTACAAAAAACGACTTTTCATTTCATTAAAAGCTCTTAATCTAAACCAAAGAATTTAAAGAGTAAAGTTCTAAAGGATAAAAATTATCTTTTAGAAACTTAAGGAGTACGAAATGGCAAGAGTTGGAAATTCTATCATCAAAGGGATAGAGGTTAGCGAAGTTATCACACTACTCAATAGAGCATATGCGGATGAATGGCTTGCATATTATCAGTATTTTATAGAGAGTAAAGTTATCAAAGGTCTTATGAAAGATGCGGCGGTAGTTGAGCTTAACCAGCACGCGGCAGATGAGCTTAGACATGCAACAATGATTGCTGATAGGATTTTGCAACTTGGTGGCACGCCGCTATTGCATCCACAGGATTGGCTGACGTACACAAATTGTGGTTATGATGCACCTAAAGATTTTGATGTAGTTAAAATACTCCAAGACGCTATTAAAGGGGAGCAGTGTGCTATACGAACTTATAGTTCTATAGTAGAAACAACACGTAATAAGGATATTGTTACTTACGATATCATTAGTTCTATACTTGCAGATGAAGTGGAACATGAAGAAGATCTTCAGACACTGCATGATGATATTACAGAGTTTGTAGCAGATTTGAAAAAAAATTTACAATAATAAGGAGTTAAAATGAGAAAATATGAAACCTATAAATGTAATAAATGTGGCAATGAAGTTGAAGTGCAAAATGTTGGTGGCGGAACTTTAGTTTGCTGTGGTGAACATATGGCGTGTGTTACGGAAAACTTGACGGCTGTAAACCTTATGAAAGCTTTTGCAGGAGAGTCGCAGGCAAGAAATAAGTATGAATTTTTCGCGGACGTTGCGTTTAAGGAAGGCTTCCATAGAATTGCAAGATTTTTGCAAGAAGCTGCAAACAATGAAAAATACCATGCAATGGCCGAGTACAAGGCGTATAACAAACTCGTAAATAATTTTGAGTTTGATTCAACTGCTAAAAATTTGGTTTATGCAGCAAACGGTGAGCAGTATGAACATGAAATTATGTACCCAGAGTTTGAAGAAATCGCGAAGGAAGAAGGCTTAAAAGAGATTGCAAGAATGTTTAAAGCCATTGGAAAAGTGGAAGTTGAGCATGAAAAAGAGTACAGAGAACTTCTTGAAGCACTTGAAGCAGAAGGTTTCTTTGAAGGCGATGATGATGAAGAGTGGGTATGTGAAGTGTGCGGACACGTGCATAAAGGGAAAAAACCTCCAGGAGCTTGCCCTCTTTGCCGCGTAGAAAAAGAGTACTTTAAAAAACGCAGTAAAGATGTAACTGTCGGCTAAAAAAGAGCAGACTGCCACGCTACGCTCGCAGTGACGATTTCTTTCGTCTTTGCGAAGAGAAGTGACGCGGCAATCTTTTTAGTCTTGAAATTTTTTTAAACCCTCTTCATACTTTAAAACTACTTTTACACGCTTTTTGCTACAATTCGCATTTAAAAACCAAATTTTAGGATTCACCTGTGAGCCAACAACTTCAAGACATCGAAAAACAACTCTCAAATCATAAACTTTCTCAAGATGATTACGCGCATATCAAACAGATTTTAGGTCGTGAACCTAATTTAGTAGAGTTGGGAATTTTTTCCGCTATGTGGAGTGAGCACTGTTCTTACAAGTCTTCAAAAGTGCACTTAAAAGGGTTTCCCGTAAGTGCTCCTTGGGTTATTCAAGGTCCGGGTGAAAACGCAGGTGTGATTGACATTGGCGGTGGTTATGCGGCTGTATTTAAGATGGAATCGCACAACCACCCTTCATTTATTGAGCCTTACCAAGGTGCTGCAACAGGTGTTGGCGGGATTATGCGTGACGTATTTACTATGGGCGCGCGTCCTATTGCCAACCTGAATGCATTAAGATTTGGAAATGTATTGCATGATGACAAAATTTCTGCTCACCAACGTTATTTAGTGCGTGGTGTTGTTGCTGGAATTGGTGGATACGGCAACTGTATGGGTGTTCCAACCATCGGCGGTGAGACAAGTTTTGATGAGTGCTACAATGGAAACATTCTTGTAAACGCATTTACTTTGGGTCTTGCAAAAACAGATGAGATTTTTTACGGTCGTGCGGATGGTATCGGCAATCCTGTAATGTACGTTGGTGCAAAAACTGGCCGTGACGGTCTTGGTGGAGCAGTTATGTCATCTGACAGCTTTACAGAAGAGTCAAAATCTTTGCGTCCGACTGTGCAAGTTGGTGACCCTTTTACGGAAAAACTTTTGCTTGAAGCGTGTTTAGAACTTTTCAAAACAGACTATGTTGTGGGTATCCAAGATATGGGTGCGGCTGGACTTACATCATCATCTTTTGAGATGGCTGGGCGTTCAGGAAGCGGTATGATTATGCACCTTGACAAAGTTCCTGCTCGTGAAGAAAATATGTCTCCATATGATTTCATGCTCTCGGAGAGTCAAGAGCGTATGCTTTTATGTGCTAAAAAAGGCTCAGAACAGGCGATTATTGACATTTTTGAAAAGTGGGACTTAGATGCTGCGGTAATTGGTGAAGTAACTGCAACGGGCAACATGGAACTTTTCTGGCACGGTGAAAAATGTGCTGAGGTTCCTGTAAATCCTGTAAGCGAAGAAGCACCTGAGTTAAACCGTCCAATGACACGACCAAAATATTTAGATGAAATCGCTCATGTCACAATTAATGATTTTGAAAAAGTTTCTAATCAAGCGGCGTTTGAGACACTCACAAAATCTATGGAAGTTGTTGACAAAGCGTGGATTTATACGCAGTACGACTCTATGGTTCAAACAAATACCATCAAGAAAGGCGGAATGCTTGACGCTTCTGTTATTCGTGTAAAAGAGAATGGAAAAGCACTTGCCATGTCAGCTGATTGTAATGTGCGTTATTGCTACATCGACCCAATGGGCGGCGGCGCTGCTGCGGTAATTGAGAGCGGCAGAAATGTTGCCATGAGCGGCGCGCGTCCTCTTGCAATTACAGACTGTTTGAACTTTGGTAACCCTGAAAACCCAGAAGTTATGTGGCAGTTTGGTCAAAGCTGTTTAGGTATTAAAGAAGCATGTGCTGAGCTTACAACTCCGGTAATTGGTGGAAATGTTTCACTTTACAATGAAACAAACGGCGTTTCTGTTTTCCCAACACCATCAATCGCAACTGTTGGTGTAAACGATGACCAAAACAATGTTTTGATGTCAAGCTTTCAAACTGAGGGAAATGTACTTTACCTAGTAGGTGAGTCAAAGTCTGAGTTTGGCGGTTCTTTATATATGAAAGAAATTTGTCACACAGTTGCGGGAACACTTCCTGTAATCAACTACAAAAATGAGCTTGCTCTTTGGGATTTAGTTATTGAAGCGAACAAGAAAAACTTGCTAGAGTGTGCTAAAGATGCAAGCAGCGGCGGTGTTGCTATTGCTTTAGCAAAAATGGCAGCGACTTCAGGTCTTGGCTGTGATGTTAGCATGCAAGTAACTGATACAAGAGATATATTCGCAGAGAGTATGAGCCGTGCTATCATAGAAGTTAAGCCAGAAAATTGTGCTGCGTTTGAAGCAATGTTGGGTGACTTGAAATGTGAGCAAATCGGAACAGTTGGCGGAAACACAATTGTAGTGAATGACATCAGCATGAGTATGGAACAGTTGCAAGACAACTATTTCAACACTTTCAAAAGAGTTATTGAAAGAGATATCTAACTCTTAAAAGCAACTTTTCTGTAGGATAAAAGCCTAGAGTCTAACTCTTTGCGTTTATCTACGACTTCTAATATTTCATACTTCCCTTAAGCTATCAACTACCTCTTCGTAATATAATGTTTATATTTAAGTACAAAATAAGAAATGTTTAATAATTGTTCAGATAAAGTTAACCTAAATTATATTTAAAAGGGTTTCAAATGAAGTTGATACGTCTTCTCTTGTTGTCTTCTGTTCTTGCCACGATGGTACTTTCGGATGGTAAAGATAACGCAGGAAAGTTAGGTTTAGATGCTAGTTCAAAGGCAATTAAACAATGGGAAAAAATTTTTGGCGACGCGGGTAAAATGGCGAAACTGGGGATTGATAAACTGAGTGATGCTGATAAAGAAGATCTTAAAAAATATTTAACCAGTCATGCTGCGGATTCTGATCATCCTCAAGCGGCTGGTATGTAAGAAAAAGGGAAAAACATGAAAAAAATAATTACACTAAGTCTAGCTACATCTATGATTGCATTGTCTCTAAACGCAGCGGACACAAACGCAGAGTTACTAGATAGGATTAATAATCTTGAAAAAAAAGTTGCAGAGTTGCAAACTACTCAGTCAAACGCAAGTGATGAACTTGAAGAACGTGTAGATAGTGTTGAGACAAAATCGATGGTTGATAAGATAGATTTTGGTTTAGAGTTTAGAACACGAGTGGATAACTTTGATATGCAAGACGCAGCAGGCGACAAAAGTTCTGCAAAAAATGTATGGTCAAATCGTTTAAGACTCAATATGAGTTCTGATATCACGGATGATATGAAGTTTACAGGTCGTTTGACTATGTATAAAAATTGGGCGGATTCAGCAGAAGCGTATTTGTATTCTGGCATGGACCCTATGCAAGGAAGAAGACCTTCTGATAGCGGTATTTTTGTAGAAAGAGCCTATGTAGATTGGACTGTACTTAAAGGGGATGTTCCTGTAACACTTACCCTTGGTCGTCAACCAAGTTCGGATGGTCCTTCACATCAGTTTAAAGATAACACAGTGCGTAAAGCTACCTACTCGGCACTCAGCTTTGACGGGGCAGCAGATGGTATCGTAGCAACTGCAAATCTTCAAAAAATCACAGGTGTTGACAATATGGCTTTAAGAGTTGGTTATGGCAAAGGTTATCAGGCAAATACATCTTACACATATATCGGAGACTCTGATGCTATTGCAGACTCAGATGTATTGGGTGCTTTCTTTGATACGGGGCTAGGGATAGATGGTTCATTATTGCAAATAAGTGCAGTGAGTGCAACAGATATCGTTTCAAATGTTCCAAATGACAATAAAAATATTGGTGACATGATGCTCTACACGCTCATGGCAGAGTTCACTAACATAAAAAACAGCGGTTTAGATATCTTTGCTCACTATGCTATTTCTCAGGCGAAGCCTAATGGGGAAACTAGTATTTATAATGGAGCAAATGTAGGTCTATTGAGTACAAACATGATTGGAACAACTGTAGATACAGACACAATCAGCGGCCACGCTTTTTGGATAGGTGCTAGATACACGATGCCGATAGAGGTTTTAAATAACCCTCGTATCGGAGTTGAGTACAATAAGGGAAGTGAAAATTGGTTTAGTTTTACACAGGGTTCAAACGATTTGACAAACAAACTTGCAACTCGTGGGACTGCTACAGAGGTTTATTATATCCAGCCGATTAACCGTTATGCACACCTGCGTTTAGGTGCTCAGATGATCGATTATGATTACAGCGGAAGCGGATATCAAATCGGGGCACCGATGAGTATGTCGGATGCTGCGATATCTGTACCAACAACTTTAGATAAATTAAATAACGTTTATTTATTGTTTAACGTAGCATATTAGAAATAAGAAAAACCAGATAAGGATATAGATTAATGGAACATTTAAGTATTAAAGCGAAGATATGGCTTATAGTCGTTATAGGTCTGGTATCTCTGGGTATTAGCGGTATTATTAGCTTTGGTGCTTTAAATGTTTCTAAGAGCAGTTTTGAGGATTTTAAGTCAAAGCAGATGCGTTTAATATCTGTCTCCAATGATATTTCTGACTCAATTGCGCAAATGCAAAATGTATTTTTGACAGCTGCCGCATCTCAGTTGCAGCTTGAAAGTGATTATGAGATACAGAGCAAAAATATACAAGAAGAGTTAAGCAAATCTATCGCTAAACTTGAACTTTTATCTTCCATGGAAGAGTTTAAAGAACTTAAAAGCATTGTGCAAAATATATCTTTGCGAACAAGAGCGCTTAACACAATCGGTATCGGGATGGTGGAAGAATTTACAGATAAAAGTGCAGATGCAGAAGATAAAGTTGATGCGATAGCTTCATACAATTCGGTGGCAGTCAAAGCCAAAGAAGAGTTGAGTTTGTTAGTCGTTTTTTCAAAAAAATCTTTAAATGAAAATATCGAAGAGTTCAGTGCAAAGCTCTCAAGTTTTGAAAATCAGATACTTATAACATCTATTATTTCACTTATATTGGTTATATTCATAAGTTTTTTAATTGTAAAAAATATTCATGATTCTATCAAAAAGTTACAAGAAAGTATGGAGTATATCAACTCACAAAGAGATTTTACTTTTTGCAAAAATGAACTCGGTTCAGATGAGATATCAAATATTTATGGAAGTTTAAATCACCTTGTTTCTTCTACGAGAAATGCGATTGATGATTCAAAAAATAGTGCACAAAATAACAGAACAATTGTGCAAGAAGTTGATAAACACTTTGTAGATATGTCAAAAAGTATGTATGAAACATCAAATATCATCACACAAACAACAAAATATGGTGAAGAAACGATAAAAATGATACGAGAAGCTACTTCTGATGCGGATAAAGTCAGAGAGGATATCGCCAAAGTAAGCGAGATTTTAGATGTGGCAAGTAAAAATATTGTTGAGATGATAAGTGAAGTACATAATAGTGCCGATGTTGAAATGTCACTAGTTGATGACCTTGCAAAATTGAGTAATGATGCAGAACAGATTAAAGGTGTTTTAAGTGTAATACATGATATCGCCGATCAAACAAATCTACTTGCACTCAATGCGGCCATAGAAGCAGCTCGTGCGGGTGAACATGGACGTGGATTTGCGGTTGTTGCGGATGAAGTCAGAAAATTGGCAGAGAGAACACAAAAAAGCTTAAGTGAAATCAATGTCACTATAAGCGTTATAGTACAATCCATCAATGAAGTAAGTGAAAAGATAAACTCAAACGCAAGCAATATACAAAACCTGACGCAAGTCTCATCAAGCGCGAAAAAACAAATCGAATTGACCGTTGAGACGATGCACGACACAACCGTGGCTATGAATATTTCTTTGGATGCTTTGCACAAAACAGGTAATAGTACACACCATATTATCCATCAAATAACCGAGATAAGCAAAGAAGTCGATAAGAATGTCAAAAGCAGTAATACTATGTCCACAGAAATCAAAAGACTAGAAGAAAACTCTATAACATTAAGTGATAGGTTGCAGCAATTTAGAACATAAAGTTCTATGCTGCAATCTTACTTTATTTTAAACATTCGCCAAGAAGGATAGCAGTTCGGGGTCTAACTCTTTGCGTTTACCTACTACTGTATCTATACTTCGAAGTTCAAAACCACTTGTTGTGTAACATATGATACTCTCTTCTTTACCGTCTATAAGTGCGTTGATGGCGTGGTTGATAAATTTATATGCCATAAGTCTATCATATATTGTAGGATTGCCACCGCGTTGGATATGTCCGAGCACGCTGACTCTGGACTCTATCCCTATTTTCTCTTCAAACCATTTGGCTATAGTTTGAGACTCATCTTTGATGCCCTCTGAAACTACGGCGATAAAATATCTTCTGCCGTTTTGTATCTGCTCTTTGAATCGTTGCTCATATACGGTTAAATTATAAGGAACTTCAGGGATAAGACAAAGCTCCGCTCCTGAGGTGAGTGAAGAGACAAGTGCGAGATAACCGCAGTCGCGCCCCATAGTTTCGATAACAAAAGCACGTCTAAATGAAGATGCCGTATCACGGATAGAGTCGATAGAAACTTTGATAATATTGAGCGCCGTATCAACACCCAAACAGTAATCTGTGCCGTTGATATCGTTATCGATGGTTGCAGGAATGCCGCAAAATTTTATTTTGTGTTCCTGATAAAACGCATGCAGTCCACGAAAAGAGCCATCTCCCCCTAAAACTATCAACATATCTATTGCAAGAGCGTCAAGATTTTTTTTTGCAATAGTTCTATATTCGCTTTGCATAAAACGTTTAGAACGGGCTGAACCAATCTTAGTACCGCCACGAATGATGATACCAGCAACATCTTCATAACCAGCTTTGAGTATATTGTTGTCTATAAGACCTTCATAGCCGTCATTAACAAAATAGGGTGTTAAACCTCTTTGAAGTGCATACTCTACAAAATGTTTCAGTGCTGGATTCATACCGGAAACATCTCCGCCTGAACATAAAATCGCTATATTTTTCATGATAATTTCCATAATTGTTTTTCTAAGTTTACCACCATCTAAACTCAAATTGGATAAAATTCCGCAATTTTAAAAATTCTTTAGAGAAAAGAGTTTTTATGAAGCTTTGCTTTAGAAAAAGGAGAATTTTTGTTAAAAAGAGCATTAGTAAGTGTAAGTGACAAAAACGGTGTAGTGGATTTTTGTAAATCACTTATAAAAAATGGTTATGAGATTATCTCAACAGGCGGAACTTATAAGATACTAGTTGAGAATGGCGTTAAGGCTATTGAGATTGATGAAGTTACGAAGTTTCCTGAATGTTTTGAAGGTCGCGTTAAAACGCTGAACCCTTATGTGCATGGCGGGATTTTACACCGTCGCGACAAACAGTCACATCTTGATCAAGCCAAAGAGCTTGGTGTTGAAGCAATTGATTTGGTGTGTGTAAACCTTTATCCATTTAAAGAAACAATCGAAAAAACAGATGATTTTGATGATATCATTGAAAACATCGACATCGGTGGACCTGCGATGGTACGTTCAGCAGCAAAAAACTTTGACAGTGTAATGATTGTAACAGATGTAAGTGACTATGAAGTTGTTGTTGATGCAATAGAAAACGAGAAAAACACAAGAGACTTTCGTCTAGGACTGATGATAAAAGCGTATGAGCATACAGCGGCGTATGACTCAATGATTGCAAACTACATGAACCAGCGTTTTAACAGCGGTTTTGGAGCAAAACAATTTGTAGTCGGCAGCAAAGTTATGGACACGCGTTATGGCGAAAATCCTCACCAAAAAGGTGCTTTATATGAGTTTGACAAACACTATTCAAATAACTTTAAAACACTAAAAGGCGAAGCAAGTTTTAACAACTTAAATGACCTAAGCGGCGCAGTAAAAATTGCCTCTGCGTTTGGAGAACAAAACGCAGTGTGCATTACAAAACACGGAAATCCTTGTGGATTTGCCATAAAAGATACGCTTTTAGAAGCGTATGTAGAAGCACTCAAATGTGACCCTGTATCTGCGTTTGGTGGTGTAGTAGCCGTGAACGGTGTTGTGACAAAAGAGTTAGCTGAGAAAATGAACGAAATTTTCTTAGAGGTTGTTATTGCTGGACGTATTACAGAAGAAGCGCAAGAAGTTTTCGCAAGTAAAAAACGCATTAAACTCTTTGAAATGGGTGCAGACAAACTCGTTCTTGCAAATGATGTAAAAGACTTCAAACACATAGACGGTGGATTTGTTTTCCAAGATGCGGACAAAGTTGGTGAAGATGAAGTGAAAAACGCAAAACTTATGAGCACAAACGCAGCAACTGAACAAGAGATGAAAGATATGGAGATAGCTTATAAAGTTGCTTCTTTGACAAAATCCAACTGTGTTGTATATGTGAAAAACTCAGCTATGGTAGCTGTTGGTATGGGCATGACAAGCCGTGTTGACGCTTCTCAGTGTGCTTTGAAAAAAGCAAAAGATATGGGACTTGATGTAACAGGCGCGGCTTTAGCCTCTGAAGCGTTTTTCCCATTTCGTGATTCTATTGACGCTGCAGCTGCAGCGGGTGTTAAAAGTGTTATAGAACCTGGTGGAAGCATAAGAGATGAGGAGATTATAGACGCAGCTAACGAGTTTGGCATGTCACTTTACTTCTCAGAAATCCGCCACTTCCTTCACTAAAATCAAAATAGCAACGTAACTTTTGCGTTGCTACGCTCGTCAGCTACAAAAGTATGTTTCCTCGCTTTTTTGATTTTAGAATTTTTTTAAATTATGTAGCTTCCCTCTTTAAAAACTACTTCATTCCCAAGTATAACCGTATGCGTATCCACAAAAACATCCACATGATACAAGCCATCACCGCGTTTAAATCCAGGTTTGCCGTAGGTTCCATGTTTTGCACCTAAAGAGACATGAACACCACACATACGCTCATAAGTTCCAGTATCAGCGACGGTGCGTGTTTTACTAAAAGCGCGGTTGAGTCCAAAACCCAGTTCTCGTATCAAAACAATACCACCTTCATCTCTGCGTATGAGTGAGAGAATGTGCTCAAACTCAGGAGTTGCGTTTTCACAAGCTACAACTTGTCCCTTTTCAATGATAAGTATGATAGGGATTTGCGGTGTGTTGATTTTGTAGGTCACATCGCCAAAACAAAAAATTTTTAGTCGTCCATGAACTGCACGCAAATCCTGTGCTTCCGTAAAAACTTCACCAAGAGGAAATTGTCCACCCATATTGGTCATGCCTGTGTAGTCGCCGATATTGACTTTGGCAGATTCAAAAGGGGAATTATAAAGTAAAAACTCACCACCGCTATCGATAATTCCAGAACTTACACTGTCTATTTTTGCTTTGAGAGCGCGACCGACACCGCGATAATATACGCTATCATAAGCAAGTGAGTCAATATAATAGGACGCTTCCTCATCCGACATCCGACCTAAATGCGGGTGTTCGATGACTTTTATGTTGCGTTTGAAGAGTTCTACGCGTATGCGAAAAGCATCAAGACGAAAATTGGTGGACTGGATTAGTGCTACAAAATCTAAAGCCTCAAGCGCATCAAGGATTTTGCGTATTTCCAGTGGAGGAAGTGTGTTAAAATCGATAAAAAGAGCATGAGGTAGAACTTCTCTATATGCTTGTTCTAAAATTCTTGAGAGAAGAGAAGTTCTATCATACACCACAATAGCGTTTTCTTTTTGACTATGGAGAAATACTAAATGTAAAATATCTCTCAAATAAAGTGCAGCTCTGTGCGTCAAAGTTTCAAAGTCGGCTGTAGTCGGTAAAATCCCATCCATTGTATTGTTCCTGAGTTAAATTTAAGTTAGAATTGTAGCGAAGTAGCTCTTAATGATTGAACCCCTACAAGTACAAACTTGATTGACATCCACTCAACTCTTGTGATATAATCTTGCTTAAGCATTTTAATACAATTTTTAGGAAACAATCATGAGCAAATCATTATATAAAACACTTGAAATATCAGAAGACGCAAACGAAGCAGAGATAAAAAAGGCTTATCGAAAACTTGCGCGTCAGTACCATCCCGATATCAACAAAGAAGCCGGTGCAGAAGAAAAATTTAAAGAGATAAACGCAGCATATGAGATATTGAGCGATAAAGAAAAAAAAGCTCAATACGACAGAGCAGGGGATGGAATGTTCGGTGGACAAAATTTCCATGATTTCTCTCGTTCTCACAGTGGTGGTGGTGCTGATTTGGATGAGATACTTCGTAGTATGTTTTCAGGCGGCGGTGGTTTCAGCGGGGGCTTTGGTGGCGGTTTTGCACAACAAGAACCAAACCTTGATATCGAAAGCAGCGTCACTATCCCATTTGTAGTCTCTATACTCGGGGGCTCACATTCGGTCTCTGTAAACGGTGAGCGTTTTGATATCAAGATACCGGCTGGCGTAAAAAACAGTGAAAAGATGCGTGTCAAAGGCAAAGGTCATGCACAAGGCGGACGTGCAGGCGATCTTTTTTTGAAGATAAATGTTGCCTCTAGTTCGGAGTATGAGCGAGAAGATAACGATCTTGTTAAAAACTTTGACGTACCTTTGCATGCAGCACTTTTTGGAGATAAGATCTCTATCCAGACACTTGATAAAGAGATAAAACTTAAGATTCCTCAAAACACAAAAAATGGGCAGAGATTTCGTGTAAAAGAGTTGGGGGCAATGGATAGAAAAACTAAAGTCCGCGGCGACTTATACTTGCGGGCAAATATAGTTTTGCCAAATATAGATGAACTTGATGCAAGTTTAGTTGAAATTATGCAAGAAAAATTGCCTAAGGCGTAGAGGCAAACATATGAGTATGCATCATCAATATGACGAACCTGTCTATCTCATCAGCATAGTTGCAAAGATTTTGGAGATACATCCACAAACATTGCGTCAATATGAGAGAGAAAACCTTGTTACTCCATCGCGCTCTGATGGGAGAATCCGTCTCTATTCACAAAGAGATATCGATAGGATAAAACTTATCCTCAGACTCACAAGAGATCTTGGTGTCAATCTTGCGGGAGTAGATATTATCCTGCGTTTAAAAGAGAATGTAGATGAGATGGAACAAGAGATGGCAGGACTGAGACATGAAGTGGCAAAAGCAAAAAATGCACACTCTGTTTCGCCTGACAAAGCGCTTGTGACGAAAAAAAGTGTGTATGAGATGATAATATTTCAGAAAAAATAGCGTTTTGAGACTCTCACGTGACGTGACGTATTCTCTCATTACAGGACTAGTGACATAGCAATTTTTTAGATATCAATGAAAAAAATATTTATCATCTATATTGATAAACTCAATACATTAGGTTTATTTGATTGCTTAATTTCTCGTTGGAAACTGATATACTCATTCACCTTAGGTTTTGCAGACTCTTGGAGAGTGTATTGGGGATTGGGTTTGAGCATTTGAAGATAGAGATAAAAGAGAAAAAATAGTCATCACTATCAAACCATCTATTTATAAAATATGATTCATTTGTTCTTTTTTTGTCATTAAATAGTTTTTGTTGTATTTATTTACTGCTGTAATCGCGGGAATACGTTCTACAACACGCACACCCAAAGACTCAACAAAGAGGATTTTGTCAGGATTGTTTGTGATAAGATGAATAGCTTTTAGATTAAATTCTTGAAAAATTGCAGCAACGACTGAGTAGTCTCTCTCATCTTCTTCAAATCCTAACTCAAGATTTGCTTGAATAGTATCGCGTCCCAAATCTTGCAAAACGTAGGCATTTACTTTATTTAGAAGCCCGATATTACGTCCTTCTTGGCGATGATAAATAACCATACCTCCATGTTTGTTGATAAATTTTAGTGCTAAATCAAGCTGATTTTGGCAATCGCATTTTAAACTTCCAAAGGTATCGCCTGTGAGACATTCTGAGTGGATACGCACATACGGCGTAGTGAGTGTTTGGAAGTTTTCACTCATAACAACCATATGTTCTTGAGATCCTTGCTTATATACCTGAATCTTAAATTTTCCATATTTACTTGGTAAAGAGGCGATTTTTGACTTTTCTATAGACTCATTTGCTTGCATTGTTTGCATACTCCTTTTAAAATCATATCTTCGATAATATAACCTCTGAGTTCGTAAGTGAGTTTCTCTTTGAGGCACTCTATTTTATTACATCGCTTACATACAAAGTGCGCATGAGCACTTTCATTGATTTCGTAGTAGCGTTTTTTGTCATTGGACTCAAAACTATTTAAAATCGTTTCTGCTTCAAATTTGGAAACATTTCTATAAAAAGTTGCTTTATCCATGCTGAGTTTTGACTTCACATCTTCAAAACAGAGAGGTTTAGAAGAAACGACAAAAATCTCTAAGAGTTCTTTGCGCGCTGTAGTAAGTTTGAGATTCTTTTCTTCGATTATTTTTTCTATTTGCATTTGAAAATGGTAGCGACTTCTCTCTTATGCTTCTCTTAAATAAATGCGACTAAGTTGCATTTAAGAGCCTAGTAAGTACAATTCTTTCCAAAAAAAGGTCTTCAATTATGCTACGATTTCTAACATTTTCCCTTCTGTACATCGCTTCATCACTTTTGGCAAAACCTATCGTTGCGGTCAGTATTCTGCCACAGCAGACATTTGTTCAAAAAATTGCAGGCGAACATATTGATGTTTTACTTATGGTTATGCCTGGCAATTCACCGCACTCTTACGAGCCAAAACCCACACAAATGATGGCACTCTCTCAGGCAACACTCTATTTGAGTATTGGTGTTGAGTTTGAAGAGGCTTGGCTTGGGCGTTTTGCCTCACAAAACAAAAATATGCGTATCATCAATATAAGTGACAGCGTAGAAAAAATCGCCCTTGATGAACACAATCATCACGAGGAAGTACATGAGCAGCATGAGACAAAACACAAAGAGAATGGACTCGACCCACACACATGGACATCACCAAACAATGTTAAAATCATGGCGTTTGCCATCTATGAGGCACTTGTGAGCATTGACAAAAAACACGAAGTTCAGTACAAAAAAAATCTCGATTTATTTTTACAAGAGATTGGACAAACGCAAGAGCGCATTTATACCATCTTAAAAGATACGCCAAAACATACTAACTTTTTAGTTTTTCATCCATCGTGGGGTTATTTCGCATATGAGTTTGGCTTAAAGCAAGTCACTATCGAAGTAGAAGGAAAAGAACCAAAACCCAAAGAGATTATAGAGATTTTACAAAAATCTAAAGAGGAGAAGATTCATGTCATCTTTGCACAAGCAGAATTTTCAGATAAGAGTGCCAAAATCATCGCAAAAGAAGGCAATCTAAACGTTGTAAAAATATCACCTTTGAGCCCTGAATGGTCCTCAAATCTCATCAAAATGGCACAAGCAATTGCAAACAAGTAATAAACAAACCCTTATTTCACTCCAAAATCTCTTTTTTTCGTATGACAAAGAGATGATTTTAGAGGATATCAATCTTGACATAGATACTAGAGATTTTCTCGCTATTATCGGTCCAAATGGTGGTGGTAAAAGTACCCTTTTAAAACTCATTTTAGGGATTTTGACACCAACGAAAGGAAACATAAGCAAAATCGAATCGATTGGTTATGTACCACAAAATACCAACATCAACACTGATTTTCCAATCAAAGTTATTGAAGTGGTTATGATGGCGCAGGGTTTATCAAAAAGAAAATTTTTTGGTTATGCCAAAGAAGATATCACTCAAGCAAAAGAGATACTCAAAGAAGTCGGTATGCTTGAATATGCCGATAAAAAAATCGCCCTTCTCTCAGGCGGTCAACGTCAGCGTGTCATGATAGCGCGTGCACTCTTTAGCAAGCCAGAGATTCTTATCCTTGATGAACCTACCTCAAGTATCGATGCTGAAGGACAAAAACAAGTTTATGAACTCTTTAAAAAACTCAACGAAGAGATGACTATTATCGTTGTGAGTCATGATATTTCTATCATTATGGGGTATGCAAGCAAGGTTGCACATATCAACAAAAAACTCTCATTTCACGATACAAGCGCACTTGCCACGAAAATTGACACCCAGATAAATCATGTCTGCGAAGTAGAACTCTTAGAAATGTTAGGAAAATGCAAATGCTAGAAGCACTTAGTTACCAATTTGTTCAAAATGCCCTTATAGCAGGTGTTTTAGTGAGTTTTATTGCAGGCATTATCGGCACGTTAGTTGTTGTCAATCGTATGGTTTTTCTCGTCGGAGGGATTGCTCATGCAGCGTATGGCGGTATTGGACTTGCTCTATTTGCTGGTATTCCTATTTTTGTTGGAACATCTTTATTTGCGATTTTAGCGGCTCTTTTTATGGCTTTTGTCACCATCCACCAAAGAGATAAAATCGATATCTTTATCGGACTTATTTGGGCTGTTGGTATGGCGCTTGGTATCATCTTTGTCGATCTTACGTCTGGATACAATGTTGATCTTATGAGTTATCTTTTCGGTTCTATCTTAGCGGTAAATCAAGAAGACCTCTATTATATGGGTGGACTTTTGGCTCTCATTCTTTTAGCACTTCTTTTTTGGTACAAAGATATTTTAGCAGTCTCTTACGATAGCGAATACGCGTCTATCCGTAGCATAAATGTCCCATTTTTTTATACACTTATTTTGATTCTTTCTGCTCTTAGCGTTGTTGTTGCCATTAAAGTTGTTGGGCTTATCCTTGTGATAGCTCTTTTAACTATACCTATTTATATAGCCCAAAGTCTCTCATCATCATTGCTAAGTATGATGTTTTTCTCAGGAGTTATCGCTTCAATATTTACTCTTATCGGGCTTTGGTTCTCTTATAGTTTTAACCTCACTTCAGGGGCTTCCATCATCTTGATTTCGGCACTTAGTTTGATGTTTTTTATACTTTTGGAGAAATTGCGATGAGTAAAATCTTCTTCCTTTTAGCACTTCTCATAAGCAATCTTTTAGGCTGTGCCACATGCCAGCTTATGGTTCCAACAGCAGAGATCAAACTCTCCTTTGGTATGAAAGAAAACAGGCTTTGTACTATCCATGCTCAGTGGTCTTTTTCAGATATCTATACATCTGAAATAACAACGCAGTTTGATAAAAATACCAACCAGATTTTAGATGCCTCGGAACTTCAAGCTATTTTAAAAATCAAAAAAGAGTATCTTTTACCAAAAAATATGCTCACACAAATTAAATATTCACACAAAAAAAATGAACAGCCTATCACACCGACTTACGACAACTTCAAACTCGAAATACTCAATAGACAAATGGTGCTTAGTTATGATATGCAACTCTCGATTGATTTGACCGACCAAGACCTTTTGGGATTTTTGTTTGAAGATGATGAGAGTTTTTTTAGTTTTGTTATCAATGAGATAGAGATTCCAAAAATAGAACTTCACTACCAACAAAACATCTATCTCTTTAGCGCGACTCTTCTCTTTAGCGCAGCACCACTGACGCAAATAGAGGAGATAAAACCACAAACCCCTATCCAAACAAATGAAACAAATACGACACTCCTTGAAACGAGTATGGCAAAAATAAAAAACCTTTTTAATGAGATAAAAGAGGATTCAAATCCCTACGCTTATGCTCTGCTTCTTCTTTTTGCGTATCTTTACGGCGTCATTCACGCTATGGGCCCAGGGCATGGAAAAACACTTGTTGCAAGCTATTTTTTAAGTAACGACCGTTCTTATCACAAAGCACTTTTTATCTCTTTGATGATAGGTATTGTCCATACTTTTTCTGCTTTTTTACTCACATTTGTCATCTACTTTTTAGTAGAAACATTTTTGGCACAATTTATGGACGACACATTTTTTATCAGCACAAAAATTACCGCGCTTCTTATTATTGGTATCGCTTTGTATCTTTTTTATAAAAAATACAAAGTGTACAAAACACTCAAAAATAAACCAGCTTTTACTTTTAGCACTTCGCCGCATGTAAGCGCTTGCGGCTGTGGTTCATGCAAGCTTGAGAAAAACTCCACGGATGTTGCACTCATCATCTCCGCAGGTATAATTCCCTGCCCTGGAACAATAACGCTCTTTTTGTTTTCGTTCTCACTGGGACTCTATACCGTAGGCTTTTTATCTGCATTTGTGATGAGTCTTGGCATGAGCACCATCATCTTTGTCTCCGCACTCCTGAGTTCTATGTTTCGTAAAAAAACAAGCCAAACCAACACAAAACTTCAACAAACTCTTGAGTATGCCGCACTTGTCATCATTCTTTTGCTTGGTATCGTGCTTCTATTTTAAAAACAAATATTGTATATTTAAACCAACCCCTAAAGCTACGAAAAATAAGTTTTTTTAAAATTTAAGATGTTGTATATTCTTTTTTACAAAAGTATGTAACATCTGTAAAAAACTCTCGCTTGTGTAGTAATGCTTTGCGTTTTGATATAATTTTGTTTTTAAATAAAGGACTCTGTTTTGAAAATCAATAAAAGTTTTATAACAAACGCTATCGCTATACTTATAGTCTTGCTCTCTTTTGTCGCAGGTGACTATGCTTCTCTCTTGTTATTTACAGGACTTTTTGCACTTTCTGGGGCGCTTACTAATCAACTTGCCATTCATATGCTCTTTGAACGCGTGCCGTTGCTGTATGGTTCAGGTGTTATTGCCCTGCGTTTTGAGGCCTTCAAAGAGGCGATAAAAAAGCTCATGATGCAGGAGTTCTTCACAAAAACACAGCTTGAAGCATTTTTTGCACAAGAAGAAAAAAAGATAAATCTCGAACCTATTATCGAAGCAACAGATTTTTCACCTGCGTTTGATGCGCTAAGTAAAACGGTTATGGAGTCCTCTTTTGGCGGAATGCTTGGGATGTTTGGAGGAGAAAACGCACTCTCAGGTCTAAGAGAGCCATTTTCATTGAAGATGAAACACGCAGTTATTCGGATAGTAAACTCTGATGTTTTTAACAATACACTCCAACAACATATGCAAAACTCTTCACTGAGTGATGATCTACTTCATTCTATCGAGCGCGTCATCGATGCGAGACTAGATGAACTCACACCGATAATGGTTAAAGAGATTGTTCAAAGACTTATCCGTGAACACCTTGATTGGCTTGTAGTTTGGGGTGGCGTTTTTGGCGGGATAATTGGTTTAGCTAGTTCTTTCCTGATATAGTAATCTTTAGGGGATTTATAAAAATTTGTATTTTGATTATGGGTTTTGAATCGTTTCATAGCTTATGAAACAAATCTCTCAGATACCATAGGAGCATTAACGAAGATGTTTAGTTTATATAAAAATTTCATTCAGAGAGATTTATCATTTAATGTTTTAGAGTGGAAACTTATCGCATCACAATTAAGTTTAAAAACCTTTCAAAAAGGTGAAATAATCCTCCATCAAGGGGATATCTGTAAAGAGCTATATTTTATCAATTCAGGTTTGGCACGAGGTTATGTTATAAATGAAAGAGGGAAGGATTTTACTTGGAGTATCTTTTTTAACGATACAAATGCCCATATGTCAAATCTTTTTGTGACCGATTATGAAAGTTTTTTGCATCAAAAAGCTTCAACCATTCATATTGAAGCTTTGGAGGATTGTGAAGTTGTCGTGACCTCTTTTTGGGATATTCAATTGATCTATAATAAGCTCAAAAAAGGGGAGCGATTTGGAAGATTGATGGCGGAAGAGGCTTATAGTTATTTACACAATCACATCATAGAAAGAGAAACAAAAAGCGCAAAAGAGCGGTTTGAAAAGTTTTTGAAGCAAACTCCTTATCTACTAGAAAAAGTTCCACAGTATCATATCGCCACATTTTTAGGTATCACTCCACAACATCTTAGTCGTCTTAAAAAAGAGTATAAAATTAACATATGTGAATGACAAAGTTTTTTTGTTTTTGTAAGATTTGTTAAAAATCGAGGAACGACCATGCAAAAAAAAATTTTTAGTTTTATTGTTTTGAGTAATTCTTTATTTTGCAGTGATATTTTTGTTGAAGTAGAAAATCTGCAAAACGAATGCAAAATTTTAAAAATTGGACTTTATAACTCAAAAGAGAGTTTTCCAACTATTGACAAAGCTTATAAAAATCTTGATTTAAAAGTTTTATCTTCAAAAATAAACCATACATTTTTGAATATTCCAAATGGTACTTATGCGATAGCTTTATTTTGTGATGAAAATCAAAATAGTTTGTTGGATAAAAATTTTATAGGTATCCCGAAAGAAGCTTTTGGATTTTCAAACAATCCAAAAGTATTTAGAAAACCAAACTTTGAAGATGCAAAATTTGAACTTAACAATAATAAAAATCTAAAAATCGAGGTACAAAAATGAAAAATATAGTAATTATTGGCGGAGGACTTGGGGGATTAACGGCTGGAGCTTTACTCTCAAAAGATGGATTTAGAGTTACACTTCTTGAGCAACACAATATCGTGGGTGGGTGTGCTACAACTTTTAAGCGACATGGTGGGTTTACTTGTGAAGTAGGGCTTCATGAGATGGATGGAGTTTATAGCCCACAAATCAAAGAAATATTTGATAAGCTTGATGTGTATAAAAATGTTGCATTTATCAAGCCAAATGAGTTTTTTAAAGTTCACTCAAAGTTTGGGGAATTTGTTATGCCAGATGGTGTGGACAATGCTAAAAAAGCTTTAAAAATGAAGTTTCCAAACGAAAGCGAAGCGATAGATAGGTACTTTGAACTCATTTTTACTCTAGCAAATTGTCTTGAAAAACTTTCAAATCTCACGTGGTATCACTATCTTTTGTTCCCATTTTTCTTTTCCAAACTTTTAAAATACAAAAACAAAAGTGTCACGGAAATACTTGATAATCTGACACAAAATGAGGAGCTAAAACTTATTTTAAATGCCAATGTTCAATACTACAACGATTCACCAGATACATTAAGTATTTTACTCCATGCAGTGGCTCAAAGCTCCTATTATGAGGGTGGAGGGTATTTCATCAAGGGTGGAAGTTATAAGCTAAGCGAGTATTTGGCAGATGTGATAAAACAAAATGGTGGAAAAGTTATCACAAAAGCAACAGTGATAAAGGCTTCAAACAAAGAGGTAATTTATAGCTGTAAAAATGAAAACATCAGCCTCAAAGCAGATATTGTCATCTCAAATATTGCTCCAGCTGATACTTACAAACTTTTTGATATTGCTTACAAAGAAGAAAAACAGATTGCCGAGTCTATCTCAACTATCTACATAGGATTTTCAAAAAATCTCAAAAATGTTTACGGAAAAGGTGCTTATTCAAATTTTATAGTAGAGGGGAAACAACCTTTGGTGTTTGTGGATTATTCACAGATTGATGCTGGGCTTGTGGATGAAAGCAAATCTTTTGGAGAAATATGTATCTCGGATGAGCTTAAAAATTGGAAAAGTTTGAGTAGTGAAGAGTATAAAAAACAAAAAGAAATGTTGCTAGAAAACTGTTTGGATAAACTAGAAATTCACTATCCAAATATTAAAGAGTGTATCGAATTTGCCGAAGTCGCCACACCAAAAACGATGATGCGATACATAAAAACCCCAAATGGTACAGCCTATGGATACAAACCTACACCAAAGCAGTTTTTTAGAGTGCCACAAATCAAATCAAAACAAATAAATAATCTCTATTTTACAGGGCAATTTGTTATAGCTGGCGGTTTTAGTCCTGCGATACTATCGGCTGAAATGTGTTGTGAGAAGATTAAAAGTGCAAAATAGCAACATAGGACAAGACAAATATTTATAGAAATTCTAAAATAACACTATCAAAAATGGAGAGTAAAAATGAACGAGCAAATTTTAAAAGTAATTTACTATATTGAACAAAACTTGAATAGTTCACTAGATATAGAAGAATTGGTAAAAATTGCAGGATATTCAAAATACCATTTTTGCAGAATTTTTAAGATAAATGTTGGTGAATCGATGATGGAGTATATCACAAGACTTAGACTTGAAAAAGCACAACTCAAAGTGATACAAAATAGTTCTATTATAGATGTTGCCTTAAATGTTGGATTTGAGACACCAAATGGTTTTAATAAAGCTTTTAAAAAAATCTTTGGGATGAGTCCAACTGAATACAAAAAAATCAAAAGTGATTTTTTGCAAGATTTTAAAGGAAAACTTATGCAAGAGCCAGAAATAGTGAAATTAGAGGAAAAATTTGTAGTTTTTACTAGAGAAAATGGTGAATATAATACTAGCTCAAAAATAGCTTGGGAGAGGCTTTCAAGTAGTTTTGATAATCTTGGAGATAGAATTAAAAATAGCGATGTTACTATTTTTCAAAAAATTAAAGATGGTTTTACTGTAGATTTAGATCCAAAAAAGGGTGAGTTAATAGGAGTTTGCCACGATGACCCAACGGTAACTCAACCTCAAAATATCAGATATGATGCGAGTATCGCTTGGGACAAAGAGAAAATTGATTTCTTACAAAAATATGGTTACGAGACAAAAACAATAGAAGGTGGAAAATATGCTATGACTATTCACTATGGAAGTTGTGATGATAATTTAGAAAGTTGGCTTGGACTTTATAGCTGGTGTGAACAAAATGGATATAAATTCAGAGATTTGCCACCATTTGAAAAGTATGTAAATATGATAGAACAGATGAAAAATCCTGAAAAACAAATTACTGAGATTTATATCCCTATTGAGTAGATAAAGTGTATTGCAGTTGATTTTTTTTTAAAACAAATAAAATACTAAGATGTGCAAGAGTATGAGGTGTTACTTGTAGCTGTTCAAGAACATATTTTTACAATTATTCATTTAGGTGACAAAGAACTTGCTACTACACAAAGGCTCTATTTGGATGGGCAAAAGTATTACTATCTTGCATAATTTAGGTTATGCAAGAAGTCTAATAAATTTTTTCATGCAAAATTAAAATAATAAGAAGTAAAGAGTGCTACAAAGCAAAATAGTATCATTAAAATTATTATAAAAAACTGCCAAATATCCCTATTATTATGCCTGTGTCAAACGATTTTAGTTTATTAAGCCACTGATATCATACAAATTACCTAGAAATTTCATATTTCTAGTTCAAAAACTTGACATATAAAAATGATTTGCCTATAATTCCCCTCCACAAACAGAGATGTTTGTTTTTTCTAACATGTCTTGTTAGCTCAGCTGGTAGAGCACGTCACTTTTAATGATGTGGCCGATGGTTCGAATCCATCACAGGACACCATATTTACAATAAAAAGTGGCCCCGTCGTCTAGCGGTCAGGATCCATGGTTTTCATCCATGTTACAGGAGTTCGATTCTCCTCGGGGTCACCACTTTTTACTCCCATTTTACTTATTCAAATCATAAAATATTGGAACTGTTAAGATTAAATCATTTTCTGGTTTTGGAAACTTTGAAGCAATATTTTCTATCGTCTCAATGGCACCTCTGCTTAAAACATCATTTGGAGACTTTACTACTTTTATATATTCTACTCTAGCATCTCGCATAAGCTTAAACTTTACGATAACTTCTCCTGTGATACCTTTTTTTCTTGCGCTTCGCGGATAATAAAGATTTTCTTCCAAAAGCTGTTTAATCAGCGTTAAATGCTCTTGTAAATAGACATCTTCTTCTTTGATTATAACTGGTGCAACTTCTTGTTCAGTTGGATTTTCTATAGTAACTAAGGGCTGCGTTTGTGGACTTACTACATCTGTTTGCATACTTTTAGCAGGAACACTAGGAGCTGTTTTTTCTTTTTGTATAGGTGCATCTTTCACTTCTACTTTTTTGTTTATCGGTGCAGGCTGCGTTTTAGCTTTTGGTATTTCTATTGTTTTGGATAGTTCTACTTTTTCTTCTTTATGTTTTTTTTCTTCATTTAGCGCAACGCTAGGCTGCATAGTACAAAGGTGTAAGCAAAACTTTTGCTCCTCCTGCGTTTGGATTTTTAAGACACTGCTAAAGCTATATAAAACAGTTATAAAAATAATAGAATGAATAAAAATGGAAATAAGGATGGAGTACGTGTGTCTTTTCATGAAAGAGATGGTAGCAAAATGTCTGTTACATAAGCATTAATATATGTCAAGATATAGTATCTATTCTTAAATACATAATTTCATTTTCACATAAATTTTTTAATATACTCTTCATAGCTTAAGAGATATAATTTTTTGATTTTACTACTCATCTTGAGGAAAAAAACTTCCAAATTATTTAAAAGAGATATGAATGCAAACACAAAGTTATGAACTATTTAAAAACGCGACTCTTGAGACCATAGCGCAGAGTTTGGCCGATGAGCTCAAAACAAGAAATGAATCCCCGTTTTGGGCAGATAAAGTTGTCCCGTTTTCGAGTGCTATTTTGAGTATATTGATACCGCTTAAAGAGATGAATCTTCTTTTCACACCTGAAGGTGCTCATGTAGAGAGTCTCACCCCTGAACTTTTTTTGATGTGGAGTGATTTTGTGAGTCTTAAAACCCTTGCGTTTACCATACAAAAGTCAAACGCAGCGGGTGTACTTTTGCGTACGCAAATAGATGTGGCACTCACAAAAAACTATCAAGCTATTGATTTAAAACTCTTAGGAGATTATCTTAGTCGCTATACGGTCAATCTGGAAAATGAAGCACTTGATTTTCCTATCTCAAACTACAATCTACATCAAGGTGTAAGTAATGTTATAAAGTCGCTGCTATAATAAAAACAAGTTTGATATAAAGAGAATAAATGATTAAATTAATAGAATATTTTATACATAATAAACGCCTCAATTATGCATTATTAGCTTTTTTGCTTTATCTTGGAGTTCATGCATACATTAACATTCCCAAAGAGATGTTTCCTGACGTGGAGCTTGATAAGATTATGGTGGCAGGAACTTATTCGGGTGCTAGTGCAAGCAATATGGACAAGATGGCGGTGCGTGATCTTGAAGACGCTATAGCCAATATTAATGGTATAGACAAAAGTGAAACAACCATTACCCCAGGGCGTTTTGGCATTATGCTCACACTCAACGAACATGCCGATAAAATCAATCTTCTCAATAAAGTTAAAGATGCAGTAGCTGGGAGCAGACAATATCTTCCTTCAGATATGGTCGAACCTATCGCAATACTTTTGGATAAAAGTAAATCTCTTCTTCGTATCTCCGTTGCTTCAGATACACTCTCCAGAGGAGAGCTTACCATTATCGCTTCGGATGTCAAATCCAAAATAGCCCGTATCAAAAATATCAGTGATGTCTCAATCCGCGGGGATTCAAATGAAGAGGTGGCGATAGAGATAAATTCTGAGGCTCTTCTTGCGTATGGGCTCAATCCTATAAGTGTCACAGAAGCCATCTCAGGGCTCTCTTATATCTACCCTATAGGAGATATAGAGCAAAAAGGAAATTTTGTCTTTGTTTCTACGGTCAATGGTAAAACAGACGCAAAAGAGTATGAAGATGCTATTTTAAAAATAGACGCAAAATATATACGACTTGGCGACATCGCAAAGGTCAATATCTATTATCCGCAGACGCAAACACTCACGACTTTCAACAACAAACCGACACTCACACTGGTAGTTTCTAAAGCAGAAGAGGGAAATTCTATAGAACTCTCTAAAGATTTGCGCCAATACATAGAAAAAGTCAGCAAAAATTATCCAGGAGTTGCGTTTAGCTTCTCACAAGATAGTTCAAAACCGATAAAAGATCGTCTCAATATCGTCATATCAAACTTGATGTTTGGGCTTATTCTTGTTTTTATCTCGATGTATATTCTCATCAATATTCGTATTGCATTTATTGTTACCATGGGGATACCATTTTCTTTTATCATTGGGCTTTTGTTTATCTACTACATGGGATATTCTATCAATATCGTCTCACTTTTGGGCGCACTTATCGTTATCGGAATCGTTGTAGATGATGCCATCGTTGTGGGCGAAAATATCCAGCGTCATATAGATGAGGGCATGGAGGCTCATGAAGCCGCCGTTGTGGGTCTCAAAGAAGTTATACTTCCTGTTACGCTTGCAACTCTTACTACGGCAGCTGCGTTTTTACCTATGTTTATGATGACTGGAGAAATCGCTCTGTTTTTGGTTTTAGTACCTATAGTGGTTGTGATTATTTTGTTTGGTTCCCTTATAGAGAGTTTTTTCTTTTTACCTCTGCATGCAAAAGAGCTTCTCAAAAAAACAAAACCTATTGTGGATTGGGAACCTTTACAAAATTTTTATGAAAAAATACTCTATTTTCATATTAAATATAAAAAGAGTTTTGTTGTGATGTTTTTGGTGCTTATCCCGATTTTGACAGTTGTAACGGCTCAGTCGATGAAGTTTCAGTTCTTTCCAAATTTTGACGGAAACAACCTATATATCTCAGGAAAACTTGATATCAATACACCGCTAGAGGATACATTTACTATAGCAAAAGAGATAGAAGCGGAGCTGATGCAACATGGGCAAGAGTTCTCATTCAAATCCACATCAGCTTCAAGCGGATACAGAAGAACACTCTCAGGAGATACAGAAAACAACAACAATGTTTTTTTTATTACAATGGAGCTTTATGATAGAGAAGATATAGGATTTATCAATAGATATCTTAATCCGCTTCTAAATTTTAGTTTTGATTTTAATGACCCTGAAAAAATGCGACTCAAACAGACCTTTGAGCTCTCTCCAAGAGCGGCTGCAATCATCGAAAAATATAAAGAAAAATACAATCTTCTTGAACTCGGTGTGATGGAAGATAAACCTGGACTCATCCGAAGTGATATACAAATAAATCTCTCTGGTAAAAATGATAAAGAACTTGAAGCCGCTATAAAAATAATCGAAGAGAAACTTTCCACAATACAAGGTGTTGCAAATTTTAGTGATAACATCAAATACGGGAAAATGGAGTATAAAATCAAAATCAACTCTTTTGGTGAGAGTTTAGGTTTGAGTGAAGCTTCTGTGGCGAAAATATTGAGTAAATATTTTCTTGAAGCGCGTCAAAGCACCACTTTTAATGAGCAGGGTGTTATGGAAATTAAAACATTTGATGCGCAAAAAGACAATATACAAACCTTACTTGATTTTAGTATTGCACTCCCCGATGGAAGATTTGTCAAACTCACAGATATAGCCGAGATTATCAAAATACGCGATTATGAAAAGATTGACAAACTTAATGGAAGTATCGTAAAAACAGTCTTTGCAAATGTTGATAAACGCAGCATAACACCACAAGAGATACTCTCTAAACTAGAAGAGACATTGCAAGAAATAAGTCTCAAAGGGATAGAAGTCGATCTTCTTGGAGAAAAAGAGAAAAATAAACAGCTTCAAGGCGATATGAAAAAAACAGTGCTTTTGGCACTATTTCTTATCTTTTTGACTTTGCTATTGATATTTTCAAAAGTTAAATATGTGCTTATGGTCATGAGCGTTATCCCACTCTCAATTTTGGGTGCGCTCGTTGGGCATAAATTTTTGGGTATGCCGCTTACTATGCCTTCTATTATCGGTATTTTGGGACTTTCTGGAGTTGTTATCAATGATGGGATACTTATGCTTGATTTTCTCAAAGGTACACATAGGGCAGAGGAATTTTTCAAACGTGCCAAGCTGAGACTCAGACCTATTCTTATCACTTCAATTACAACATTTTTGGGACTTTATACGCTAATATTTTATGCATCTGGTCAAGCAGTTATCTTACAGCCTATCGCTATTTCTATAGGTTTTGGACTTGTATGGGGAACTTTTTTGAATCTTATCTATCTACCGACGCTTTTCGCGGTTGTTAATAGTATCGATCCTAATAGAGAAGTAGATACAGCGCGCCCCAAAGCAAAAATATAAATAAACTAAGAACACTCAAAGTGACAATGCTTCTGAGTGTTAAGTAGAAAAGAAACTTGATAAACGCAGGCATTTTTTATTTGTAAGGAACAATAGGGAGTTTTTTTCCTTGAACATACATCATGCCGCCATCAAGGTTGATAATCTCATAACCAAACTCTTTTGAGAGAAATCCAGAGAGCATTTTTGTTCTGCTTCCTGTACGGCAGATAAGTGCAAAAGGTTTTTTTGTATTGACTTTTTTGTTTAGCTCTGTGATAAAGGCATTGACATCATAACCACCTTGCTCATTAAAAAATGTTATAGGGATAGCACCCTTGAAAAGTCCGCTTTCCCTCCATTCAGAGGCTGTACGTATATCAACGACGGGTATTTTTGTATCGAGTATTTTTTGTGAGGGATATTCATTTATGACATCTGCTAAAAGTGAAGTCGTCAGTAAAAGTAGAAGTGTGAAAAGAGTTTTTTTCAATTTTTTCTCCAGATTAAATTGTATAATTGTAGCTATAAATAAACAATAGGGTAGAAATTGGCAGCATCTAAAAAAGTCATAGAGAGTTCTTCAAGACTTCGTTATGTTAGAGCGATGGAAAGATTTCACAAAAGTCTTATCGCTTTTTTATCTAGTACAGCAGAACTGACTAAAGAAGCATATGAGAAAAAACTTGATGCAGCGTTAAAGGTTTTTCAGAGAGTTGAAGCGGTAGATTTGTATAAGGGTGATTTGCAGGATTTGGAAAATCTCATCAAAAAAATGATCTCTTACGCAAACTCAGAGACACAAATCGCAGAGATAAAAACAGATGTTTTGTACCGCTCTAATCAGCTGGAAAAAAATAAAAACGCAAGACGTTATAAAAAAGATAAACACTCCCAATCCAAATATGAGGATTGGGAATAAAACACAGTTAGCTTAGAGAGTTTTAGACTCTTCGAGCATTCTATCCATAAGGGCAAACAGTTCTGTTGAGGCCTGTTCCATCTCTGTGAAATTACGAATAATCTCTTCAGAATGATCAAGTATCAAATCAGGTCTTGTTTCAAGTTGCTCAAGATTTTTATTTGCATTGTTGTGAACAACAGCATGTGGCGCGGCGATAAGTGGATATGAAGTAGTTGCTGAGAACCTGCGTTTTCCCTCTCCATCATACCATTTACCTAAACGGCACTCATGCGGAGTAGCTGTTGGTAAAACTTTTTTGAGTGTTACGATAGAGTTGTAAGCACGAGATTTATAAAGAATATGATCGATTTTTGCAAGCACAACAAAAACACTATTTTCCATACTATATGAATAATCCACAATATCAGAAGAACTATTTCTAAGCTCATGAAGAGTGCTCTCAAAACTGTTGATTTTGTTTGCTGAAGCTTCAACTGTGACTTTCATTGCTTCGGAACTTGTCTGTATCTCATTCATATCTTGTTGGAGTGATTTAATAGAGACAGAAATTTCTCCTGTTGCTTTGTGTGTTCTCTCTGCGAGTTTACGGACTTCATCTGCAACAACGGCAAAACCGCGTCCATGTTCACCTGCGCGTGCTGCTTCGATAGCTGCGTTTAGAGCGAGGAGATTTGTTTGTTCTGCAATGTCTGTGATTAGTTGTATGATAGATGTAATATTGTTGGTTTGGTTTGTAAGCTCAGAGATACCGTGGTTGTTGATATTGACTTGATCGCTGAGTTGATTGAGCTCATCAACAATCTGGTTGATACTTTTACTTGACTCATCTGCGAGTTGTGCCGCATCTTTTGTGGCAGATGTGATGGTTTTGAGATCATTGATATTGCCGTTTAAATCTTGTTGGATAACTGTAAGTGATTCTGAAACACCAATATTCATACCGCTTATTTTTGCATTAAAGATATCACGTTGGACTTGTTTGTTTTGCGTTTCCATAAAATTTATACTTCTTGAAACATTTTCTATTGCTTTAACAAACTCTCCCTCCATACTTCCAGCTGAGATTTTGTATGTGAAGCGACCATTGGAAGCATCAACAATACTTGAGTTAATCTCATTGATGAGGTATTGGATATGATCAAGAAGTTTTGTAAGCTCATGACCCATCACCCCAAGCTCTGTATCCCGAGTACAATCTGAACATTTATGACTAAAATCACCTGCAACAGAGTATTGGATAAGATTTGTAAAGTTTTTGATACCATCTGTCATAGAAATACGAATCATCGTAGCTACTATAAAGACAACGATACCAATAAAAACACCGACTATAAAGATAAGTGTCTTATAAAAATTGATACGTTCTGCAAGCTCAACAGAGACTGCGTCTAACTCTTCTTGCTTGGAAGCTTCAAGTTTTTTAAATGAGATTCTTGATGCATCGGCATAAGGTGTGAGTTCTGTTTTGTATGTATGATAAATCTCTTCTTTAGAAGTTACGATTTGCTCTGAGGTGAGATTTTGCATCATTGTACGAGAGTTTTCTAAAAAAACAATTGTAGATGTTTTTGCATCTTCGAGCATACCCTTAGCACTTGCATCATTTGCGATTTTTTCGAGATCTTGAAATAGTATCGCGACTTCAGCTATCGACTTGTCTAGTTTCTCCATACCTATTTTATACTCTCCACCGAGCATAATATCACGTGTTATACGGCTCACATAGTTGAGCCTTTTTTCTATCTCAAGTGTTTCAAGAGCACCTTTCATTGAGTTTTCATGGAGAAACTCATATTTTGTCTCAATATATCGCATCGAGAAAAATACAAACAAAGTGGCTGCGAAAACAGATACGGTTACCATCAAAATGAAGTAATTCATCTTTTTCTGAATACTTAACTTACTTAACATATAGCGTCCTTATTATTGTAATTTCTTATTCTATCATATAAAAATATAAGTTTTTGATAAATAGATAAGAGTTACAGAAATTTGATATTACAAATAGTATCACATAGTTTGTATTGAGAAAAATAGAGTAAAATTTCAAAATAATAAATAAGTGGAGTTTTAATGGAAGTGGAAAAGATAGATAAAACACCCGCAAGAATGGATTTTCTTCAAAGTCTCTCAGGAGTTGTTCTTGCGTTTTTTATTATGGGACATATTCTTTTTGAAGCTTCTATCCTAATCTCCAATGAGATGATGTACCGCGTGACTGTTATGTTTGAGGGGTATTACTTTTTTGGTGAGACGTATCCGGGTATCATTTCTTTTCTTGCATCGGCTATATCTGTCATCTTTATCTTTCATGCAGCGCTTGCACTGAGAAAATTTCCCGCAAGTTATCAGCAGTACAAAACCATCAAAGAGCACACAAAACGCATGAAACATGAAGATAGTTCTTTATGGATGATTCAGGTTGTTACGGGTTTTATGATGTTTTTTATCGCTTCAGTCCATCTCTATATCATGATAACACAGCCATCAAATATTGGACCGTATGCAAGTTCGTATAGAGTTGTAGAAGAGTTGATGGGGCCGCTTTATTTTATGCTTTTACTCTCTGTTGTTTCCCATGCGTTTATAGGTTTGTATCGAGTGGTTTTAAAATGGGGATTTATGGAAGGTAAAAATACAGAGCTATCTCGCAGACGTTTTAAGTTTTTGATGCAGCTCATGATAGCTGTTTATATTATCATAGGTTTGGCTTCTTTGGCGAAATATACTTATATAGGTCTCACGCATGATTTTAGTGATGGGGTGCAATACAAGTCAGAAACTATTATGATAGGGCAACACAAATGAAAATAATCTATACAGATGTTCTTATTATAGGTGGAGGTTTGGCAGGTTTGCGTGTGGCTACGGGTGTCAAACGCAGAGGACACGATGCGTTAATACTCAGCCTTGTGCCACCAAAACGCTCACACTCAGCTGCCGCGCAGGGCGGTATGCAAGCTTCTTTGGCAAATTGTAAGATGGGTGAGGGCGATAATGAAGATGTGCATTTTTCTGATACGATAAAGGGAAGTGACTGGGGAGCGGATCAGCTTGTAGCACGAATGTTTGTCCATTGCGCGCCAAAAGCTATACGAGAACTTGCAGCTTGGGGTGTGCCGTGGAGCAGGGTACATAGAGGAGGTCATTTTGCCATTATGAATGCACAAAAAGTGACGATAGATGAAAAATATGAAGCGCATGGACTTATTACCGCAAGAGATTTTGGCGGTACAAAAAAATGGAGAACCTGTTATACATCCGATGGCACAGGGCATAGTATGCTTTATGCGATGGATAACAAAGCGCATGAAGAAGAGGTAGAAATACATGAACGTCAAGAAGCGATGGCACTTATCGTAGATGATGGAAGGTGTTATGGTGTTGTTTCACGAAATCTCATGAGCGGAGAACTTGTAGCCTATGTTGCCAAAGCGACGACAATCGCTACGGGTGGGTATGGGCGTATCTATAGTATCTCCACAAACGCAATCATCTGTCAGGGAACAGGGCAAGCTCTAGCGCTTGAGAGCGGCATAGCTACACTTGGGAATATGGAAGCGATACAGTTTCACCCGACGGCCATAGTGCCTGTAGGCATTCTCACAACGGAAGGGTGTCGCGGGGATGGGGGTTTGCTTTTGGATAAAGATGGTTATAGATTTATGCCTGATTATGAACCTGAGAAAAAAGAGCTTGCAAGCCGTGATGTAGTGAGCCGCCGCATGACCGAACATATACGTAAAGGCAAAGGGGTGAAAAGCCGCTACGGAGACCATCTTTGGCTAGACATCACTCTTTTGGGACGTGAACATATAGAAAAAAACCTTAGAGAAGTAAAAGAGATTTGTGAAAACTTTTTGGGAATAGACCCTGCAGTGGATTGGATACCGGTACGCCCGACACAACACTATTCTATGGGCGGTATCCGTACCAAATACACAGGCGAATCGCAAACGCTTCGAGGGCTTTATTCTTGTGGCGAAGCCGCGTGTTGGGATTTGCATGGATTTAACCGTTTGGGCGGAAACTCTGTAAGCGAAACGGTTGTTGCAGGTATGCTTGTGGCGGAATATATCAGTGATTTTTGTGATTCAAATGAAAGTTCGATGCATATTCACTCCTCTAAAATCGAAAACGC
>Ga0154590_1005_pt2 | contig 42103 bp, 42 predicted proteins | sample RifGroF2_FD_116019 | JGI IMG/M metagenome (GOLD analysis project Ga0154590, IMG submission 116019) | Sulfurimonas sp. GWF2_37_8 | reverse complement strand
TTGTTGCGGGATATTGAAGTTCAGAGACTCCAAGCCCTGCTCGCGCAAAGAACAAATGAACTCAGTGATAAAGAAAAGGCACTAGAACTTACCACGCAAGAGATTATTAATCTCAACAGCGTTTTACTCTCTCAATCAATGCATATAGATGATCTAAACGCAACAATTTTAGCTCTCTCAGGTGAACTTGCAAACAAAGAAAATGTACTTCTAGAAAATCAAAGCAAATATGACATTCTTATCGCGAAACTCCAAGAGCAAAAAGCAAAGATTAAAAGTCTCACAGGTATAAAAATAAAAGTCATAGCCGAGCTCAAACAAAACTTAGGCAAAAATATACAGATTGACCCTATAAGCGGTTCATTGAGGCTCTCTTCAAATATTCTCTTTGATAAAGGAAGTGCAGAACTTAAGGAGTCATCTAAAAATGAGCTTAAAAAAGTATTTATTAACTATGTAGGTGCACTCACTTCCAATAAAAATATAAAAAATCAGCTTGATAAAATCATCATCGAAGGACATACAGATAGTGATGGAACCTATCTCTACAACCTCGACCTTTCTCAAAAAAGAGCTTACGCCGTTATGCGTTATCTATTGACGCTTGATTTTACTGAAAACAATAATCTCAAACCACTTTTACTTGCAAGCGGAAGAGCAGATCAAGATACAATCAAAGATAAAAAAGCTCAAGAAGATAAAGAACTCTCACGAAGAATAGAGATAAAATTTACCCTTAAAAACGATGATGCTCTTCATGAAATAGAGAGGATTTTGGACTATGAATAAATTTGAGCCTAGCTTTCTTCATCTAGCCTCAAGTTATCTTGAAAATAAACTGCATGAGCAAACAAAAAAGAAGAAACCTCAAGCTTTTAAGCTTGAACAAGGGAAAAGAGAGAGTGGCTTTTTAAGATTTATCTACTCGTTTTTTAAATCCTAAACTAACGCAGTGTGATTGTATATCCTGTGTTAGTATTTGCAAGAGTGTATCTATAATATCCGTCAAGCTCGATAACAACACGATAATAACCAGAGTGATTTCCTACTCTAATTTTTGAAAAAATATTTTGTGAAATTTCTTTTGTGTAAGCTTTAATATTTGCATCTCTTTTAAAATCAAGGACTATTCTGTGTGGATGCGAAAGTAAAAAGTTTCTCATAAGCTCATCTTTCGTATTTACTTGAAGGCTTTTTCCTGATGTATAAAAGTCGGCGTATGCTATAGAAGCAATCTTTTCAAGCCCTTGTTTGTTTTTTATCTCTTTAGCTTGTTTTACTTCCTCTCTCTTTTCACTCTTTATCTCTTGAGTATTTGAAGAGGGGTAGCTTTGTGTGACAAAGATTGGTAAATGCCAGTCGATTGTATTTTCTACTTCGATAGTTTTACTCTCAGTTGAACCATCAAGATTTTTATATTTTACACTAACACTCTCAAGAACTCTTGCTTTAGATGGGAGAGAAATACTTGCGCGCTGCAAGGCAGGAAGATTTTTCACATCATTGGATGTAAAAGGGAGTTCTTTTTCTCCCTCAGTTGGAAAAAAAGGGTTTTCTCTTGCGACAAGAGCTGATAAAAGTAGAAATATTGCTATTAAAACTTTCATCTTTTACGCTCCTAGGGCAATTTAGTTGATGGTTATTATAGCGAGTTATTGAGCAGAAATCTCTTTAAGCTCAAAATACTCCCGCTGCAGTTCTGCGTTTTCATTTTTTAGTCTGTCAACTTCACCTTGAAGATAGGTTTCATAATCCTGAAGCCCAAAAAGAACTTCAAGTGAGTTAGTTCCATAAAGAAGCATTCCCAAATAAACACCAAAGCCAATGACCATAAAAAACATAAGCAAAAACTTTGCTAACGGTACTCCAAGGTAACGTTGCGTCAAACTTTGCGAATTGTCTATAGTGTCATAAAGCTCTTCATTATCCATAGAAGTGACTTAGTGTTTGAAAAGTGTAGAGCCTAAATATTCACTATAAACAACTTCGTTCTCAATCTCTAAAAGACGGTTGTATTTAGCAGTTCGCTCACCACGTGCAGTTGATCCAGTTTTGATCTCGCCACAGTTTAAGGCAACTGCAAAATCAGCAATAAATGCATCTTCACTCTCACCTGAACGGTGGCTCATAACACATTTGTAACCATTTCTTTGTGCTAAACGCACAGTAAGCATCGTCTCAGAAACTGAACCTATTTGGTTTGGTTTGATAAGAATAGAGTTCGCGATACCTTTTTGTATGCCTTCACTTAAAATACTTGCATTTGTAACAAACAAATCATCTCCTACGAGTTGTACTTTGTTTCCAAGTTTTTCAGTAAGAATTTTCCAACCAGCCCAGTCATCTTCACTCAAGCCGTCTTCGATAGATACAATCGGGTATTTTGTGCAAAGGTCAACATAATAGTCAACAAGTTCAGCAGAACTTACTGTTCTATTTTCAGAATCAAGCTTATACCCACCTTCGCATACAAGTTCTGAAGCAGCAACGTCGAGTGCGATTGCCATTTGCTCTCCCGCTTTGTAACCAGCTTTTTCTATAGCTTCCATTATAATTTGGATAGGTTCTTCATTTGAGCTAAGATCTGGCGCAAAACCACCCTCATCACCAAGTGCCGTATTGTGTTTTTTCGCTTTTAAAATCGCTTTAAGGTTATGATACACTTCAGCAGATGCTTGAAGTGATGTTGCAAAATCCTCAAAACCAATAGGCATAATCATATATTCCTGAAAGTCAACAGAGTTGTCAGCATGGCTTCCGCCATTGATAATATTGAGCATAGGAGTTGGCATAACCATAGCGTTTGCTCCACCTAAGTAACGGTAAAGTGGTACACCAAGACTTTGTGCTGCAGCACGAGCAACTGCCATAGAAACACCAAGAACTGCGTTTGCACCAAGGTTGCCATAGTTTTCAGTTCCATCAAGCTCTTTCATTGTCGCGTCAATAACTGCCTGATTAAAAGGAGATAAACCTATAAGGGCATCTGATATTTGAGAATTTACGTTTTCAACTGCTTGTAACACTCCCTTACCCATATAACGGCTTCCGCCATCACGCAACTCAAGCGCTTCGCGTTTACCTGTACTTGCACCTGAAGGAACGATTGCACTGGCTACTGTTCCATCACTCAGTACAACTGTTGCTTTTACTGTTGGATTTCCACGTGAATCCATTACTTCTATCGCACTCACATTATCTATAAACATATATTCACCTCTTTTTTTAAAATTATTCGTCAAACTCTTCTATATCTGAAGTTTCCATCGTCATTAGTGTACTCATTCCCATAGCAGCTTTTATTTTTTCTTCTATTTCGCGAGCAAGTTCTGGCTCTTCTTTGAACTTTGCTTTAACGTTTTCACGTCCTTGACCGAGTTTTGTCTCTCCATAAGAGAACCATGCTCCACTTTTATCTATGATGTCAAGCTTCACGCCATAATCAACAAGTTCACCCTCTTTAGAGATGCCCTCTCCGAACATTATATCAAACTCAGCCTGACGAAATGGAGGAGCAACTTTATTTTTTATAACTTTTGCTTTAACACGATTACCAATATTACTTTCGCCCTGTTTAAGTGCTGCTATACGACGGACATCTATACGAACAGAGGCATAAAACTTGAGGGCATTTCCGCCTGTTGTTGTCTCTGGAGAACCATAACCCATCATTCCAATTTTCATACGAATTTGGTTGATGAAAATCACTGTACAATTCATTTTGTGTAAAACACCCGTAAGTTTACGAAGAGCTTTTGACATAAGTCTGGCTTGAACTCCAACATTTTGGTCGGACATTTCGCCTTCTATTTCAGATTTTGGTGTAAGCGCAGCAACAGAGTCGATAACTATTAAATCAATTGCACCACTTCTAGCAATTGTTTCAACAATGTCTAAAGCCTGCTCGCCATAATCTGGTTGTGAGACAAGAAGATTGTCAATGTCAACACCCAGATTTTTAGCATAAATAACATCCAAAGCATGTTCCGCATCTATAAATGCACAAACGCCACCGGCTTTTTGACACTCTGCAGTTATTTGAAGGGCTAAAGTTGTTTTACCAGAACTCTCAGGTCCATAAATCTCAACAACACGACCCTGAGGTACTCCGCCTATTCCAAGTGCTAGGTCAAGCCCAAGAGAACCTGTGCTTATCGCTTTAATAGGCTCGAACTCTTTATCGCCTAGTCTCATCAAAGCGCCTTTACCAAACGCTTTATCGATTTGTTTCATTGCTAAGTCTAATGATTTTTGTTTGTTTGCATCCATCTTGGGCTCACTTATTATTAAATTTAGACTCATTATATGGCAATTTTAAATAATTTCAAAAAATATTTCAATTTGTCATATTTATTTCTTTTTTACACCGAACTATCAGCGTAAATTGAGTGAAATTTTATCCTTATTTGGTTAAAATCTACTTTAGAAAACCTCTTAAAATAGAAATGGATTAAACTTGAAAAAAACACTTATTGCCCACTCGCCGGATGCAGACGATATCTTTATGTACTATGCAATTAAGTTTGGCTGGGTCAATATGAAAAATGTACAATTTGATAACATTGCTAAAGATATCCAAACACTCAACGAAGATGCGCTGCGTGGCGTTTACGATATCGTTGCTATCAGTTTTGCGCTCTATCCACACATCAAAGAAGAATATGCTCCGCTACGAACCGCTGTGAGTTTTGGCGAAGGATATGGCCCAAAACTCATCAAGAAAAAAGAGACTAAACTCAAACGCAACTTCAAAGTCGCACTCAGCGGAAAACACACCACAAACGCCATGCTTTTTCGTATCGCTTATCCTGATGCACGCATCACTTATATGAACTTTTTAGAGATAGAACAAGCCGTACTTGATGGTATTGTTGACGCTGGTGTTTTGATACATGAGAGTATTTTGACTTATGCAGATGCACTTGAGGTTGAGAGAGAAATGTGGGATATCTGGCAAGAGCTTGCTGGAGATGAACTTCCTCTTCCACTTGGTGGTATGGCTATCCGTCGTTCTTTACCACTGAACAAAGCCATAGAATACGAAGTAACACTCACTAAAGCTGTCTCTGTTGCAAGAAAACATAAAGAACGTCTCTCAAAGATGCTTCTTGAGCGTAATCTTGTCCGCATAAATGCGCCTACTTTAGATAAATATCTCGAACTCTATGCCAATGATGACTCAATATCTTTAAGCCCTATCCAATACAAAGCCATCAATAAACTCTTTGAAATTGGCTATGCTCATGGGTTTTATGATACTATGACTACAATAGAAGATTATCTCATTCCTATAGAATATAAAGAACTCAGGAACTCATAAAATGGAAGCAAAACTCATAGCACTTGGTGTTGAAACATTTAAAATAGCCCTTCTGCTCTCACTCCCAGGACTTTTAACAGGTATGTTTATCGGTTTGGCTGTAAGTATTTTTCAAGCAACTACGCAGATCAATGAGATGACGCTTTCTTTTATCCCAAAAATAATCAGTGTCATCATCGTTATCGTTCTTACTATGCCATGGATGCTCAACTCCATGACAGACTTCTCTGTTAATATTTTCAATATGATTCCAACATTTGTAGAATAATGCAAACAAAAGAGATAGATTTTTCAAAATACTCTTCTATCAGAGTTGGGCAAACTTTAGAAGTTATGCTTTTAGAGGATTGTATCTTTTATGATAAAGAGTCTTATATCATTGGCTCATGTAATAACATCCTTATTGGAGAACAGCCTCCAAAACTCCTAACATTAAGCAAAAAATATGATTACATCAAAATACAAGATAACTTCCTTGTCGTTGGAGCAGCGACTCCATCAGGCAAAGTCGCCTCTTTTTGCAAAAAAAACAATATAGCAAATCTTGAATTTCTCTCTCATCTTCCTGGCAAAATGGGCGGTCTTGTGTATATGAATGCAGGACTCAAAGAGTACGAAATATTCAATCAACTCATCTCTATCCAAATCTGTTCAGGCACAAAACGCAAGTCTGAGATAGATTTTGGATACAGATACACAAATATAGATGAGCCTATCCTTGAAGTCACACTTGCTCTTAATTATGGTTTTGATAACGCAAAAGTAGCCATGTTTAAAAAAATGCGTACAAACCAACCAACCACATCAAGTGCAGGAAGCTGTTTTAAAAATCCTGTTGGTGATTTTGCAGGAAGACTTATCGAATCCGTAGGTCTCAAAGGGCTACGAGTCGGAGATATGGAGTTTAGCAAAGAACATGCAAACTTTCTTGTAAATCACAATAATGGCGCATTTAAGGATGCTATCTATCTTATCCAAGAGGCACAAAAAAGGGTTTATGAAACTTTTGGTATTTGGCTTGTTTGTGAGATTGCTGTACTTGATAGAAGATATATGGGGCGTGATTCGCCTCTGCTTGAGGCAAATCGTTTAAAAACGCAGCATCAGACCTGCATAAAGACCTGAATATTCTATATTGATCGCAGACTTTACATCTGTACTTGAGATATCTATCTTTTGTGTTCTATACCCCATTTCAAGTGCTGGTTGCACTACAGGGAAAAAATCTAAAGTGTAATCAATTTTTGCACGCATATCCGAGATAGTCGAACCATCATATGTGACATATTTTACATCCGCTTCAAGACCGATATTTGTCGCAGGAATCTCTACACGTGCGCGTAAGTAGCCCATAGGAATAACAATCGTAACAGAATCGCTATAGTTTTGACTTGCAAGTGCACCAATAGTAACGCCCTGCGCCGCATAGTCCAAACTGACAACTTTCGCATCAAGCCCGATATCAAGCGTGGTCCATCCCGTGTTGTCAAGGATATTATAATAAGGGATGATGTCGAACTGTTTCATCTTGAGTGAAGTTGGGGTATCTATAGGAGCTGTAAACTCTTCAAAACTTCCGGTTGCTTTACCTGTACTCTCAAGATTCACATACTCAAGTCTAATATTTGGTAAAACAGGTATCGGATGTTTGATAAGCATCCATGCATAGTTGCTGTTTTCTTCTTTTTCATTGACCCCATCACTTCCTGTTCCCCCATTGTCACTGTAAGTGATATCACCTTTTGGTGTTTGTTGCCATACACCAGCGCCCATTTCTACTCTGCTCATGTCGGCATTTGCAAATGTTGCTACAAGCGCTACGGATATACAAGATTGTACGATTTTCTTCATGATTTTCTCCAAAAATAAATTGAGTAAATTATAGCAAAGAGAATCTAGATGTTGCTTAATGTTAGAAAAAATTGATTGTTTTAGGGCAAAAGCCCTAATAAAAGAAAAGGGGAGAAAAATGGATAAGCTACAGAAGCCTAAAAACACTCAAGCGCTAAGGGGATAACTCTTGAGTATATGAAACTTTTTAAAAAAATTATTTTACAGCGTCAAGAGCTGCATCGTAATTTGGCTCTTCAGTGATTTCAGGAACGATCTCTTTGTATGTTACGATTCCTTCTTCATTTACTGCGAAGATTGCTCTACAAGTTACACCAGCAAGTACAGAACCACCAAGTAATACACCATACGCGTTAGCAAAATCTTTATTTCTGAAGTCTGAACATACAGTTAAGTTCTCAATACCTTCAGCTTGGCAGAAACGTCCAGCAGCAAATGGCAAATCTAAAGAAACGATTGTTGGTTTTACCCCGTTCATCGCAGCAGCTTTTGCATTGAAGTTACGAGTTTCAGCAGCACATACGCCTGTATCCAAAGAAGGAACAACGATAATAAGTTGTTTTACACCTTGTGCACCACCAACTACTACATCACCTAAACCAGCTGAATTTACAACTGTAACTTCTGGAGCTTTATCTCCAACATTTACTTGATTTCCTAAAAGTTCTACGTCTGTACCTTTGAATTTTGTAGTTGCCATTTTGGCTCCTTATTTTTGATTTATTTATGCCGGAAGTATATTTTAAATCGGATAATTCTTGTCTTATTTATAAAAAGAGTGTTACCATGAAAGCAAGATTTAAGTTTATATGTTACTTCTTGGAGTAATCTTCAAACTCTCTAAAGTAGAAAACATCCTCTCTTCATACATCGCAACAGCCACGCGTCCTATCATCGCCGCATTGTCAGAGCAGTAGTGAAGTTCGCTCAAAAGAAGCTTGGCTTTGTAGGGTTTGAGGAGTTCTTCTATTTGCTCTCGTAGATACAAGTTTGCACTTGCTCCGCCGACTATAGCAAAAGTTTGAGGCGGAACTTCTTTAAAATATTTTTTGAGTTTTTGCGTGAGGTGCGTCGTTGCGATATGTTCAAAAGAAGCCGCGATATCTTTATAATCCTCTGTATCACTCTCTGCAACAGCCAATCTTACTGCGTTTTTAAGCCCAGAATAGGAAAACGCAAATTTAGATGAATGTAGTAGTGGGATAGTAAAATTGTATCTTTTTCTCTGCGCGCCTTTTGCTAGTTCTTGTATCAAAGGTCCGCCAGGATATCCCAAATCCATCATTTTTGCTACTTTATCAAAACTCTCTCCAAAACTATCATCCATACTTTTTGCGACTGTTTTGATGTCGTGCAAATTTTTGACTTCCATCACCTGAGTGTGTCCGCCTGAGACTAAAAGTACCGTGAGAGGAAACGCAACCTCTTTTTCTATAAAAAGTGAATAGATATGCCCAATAAGATGATTCACTCCGATAAGCGGTATCTTTAGTGCCACAGCAATAGCTTTTGCCATCGTCACACCCTCTATCAGTGTTACAGCCAATCCAGGAGAAGAAGTTACAGCTACGGCTTTTAGATCCTGAAAATAAGGCGCACACTCTTCTAAAATACGAGGAAGTGCTTCTGCATGGAGTCTTGCTGCAAGTTCAGGTACAACACCCCCATAAACGCTATGCTCCAACTCTTGCGATATCTTTTTATGAAAAAGAAGTTTTTTTGTAGCTATCTCTGTAATGGCTATAGCACTATCGTCGCATGAGCTCTCTATGCTGAGTATCATACTCTCGTCCTTACATAACTTCTCACTTCTTTATCTATAATAAAAACATCTGCGACATTTTTTGGAGCTGCGTCAAACTTTTCATATGCTGTTATAATATGCTTGCTAATGTCCATAAAACCTATTTTTTTCTCTATAAAAAGTTCTATCGCCGCTTCATTAGCTGCGTTTACTACTACGCCTCTTTGAGGATTTTTCAAAAGCTCCTCTTTTATCTGCCATACAGGATACCGCTCATGTGTTATTTCTCGAAACTCCAAAGAGCCGATTTTGAGCAAATCGACATGAGCGAGGATATTTACATCCATCTTTTGATTTAAAGCATACGCGATGGGGAGTTGCATACTTGCGTGTGCAAAGTGTGCTGTCGTAGAGCCGTCTTTAAAATCTATGAGTGCGTGAATAAGGGATTTTGTCTCGATGATAGCGTCGTATTGACCTTCGCCAAAAAGCCATCTAGCTTCAAGGAGTTCAAACATTTTATTGACCATCGTTGCCGAATCTATAGTGATTTTTTGCCCCATCGACCAATTTGGATGTTTTTGTGTATCAGCTAAACTTGCGTTTTGAAGTTTTTTGATATCCCAATCACGAAAAGCACCGCCGCTTGCCGTAATAATCATCTTACTTATGGGTCTCTCTTGTAAAAGATACCAAAGCCCGAAATGTTCACTGTCTATAGGCTGGATTTTTGAAGTGTCGATGAAAGCACCGCAAGCAACCAAAGACTCTTTGTTTGCAAGCGCGACTCTTTTGCCACTCTCTAATGCCGCTAAAGTCGGGCGCAGACCTAAAAAACCAACAAGTGCGTTGACAACAAGCACACTGGAAGAGTCTTTGATAACGGCAACAATGGCATCTTGGCCCGCGTAAACGCAGTCATGATTTACTTTTACTCTATCCTCTTCATCAGACACTATTACGATACTAGGATGGTGCTCTTCTATTTGCTGATTTAAAAGTTCTATGTTTTTACCACACACCAAAACTTCGACATTCATGCCGAACTTTTTGGCAACAGCTAAGGTATTGACCCCTATAGAACCTGTAGAACCAAGAAGTATCAAACTATACTAAGCCTCTAAGAAGCACAAGCATCACGATTGATGCAAAAAGATAGCCGTCAATCCTATCAAGCATACCGCCATGACCTGGAAAAATTGTTCCACTGTCTTTTACGTTTGCGCTGCGTTTGAGTGAACTCTCAAACAAGTCGCCAAAGATAGAAGCCAAAGAGACTACAAAAGAGATAATGATTGCAGCGGTAAAACTAAAGCTATAAAGCCCAATAAGTGTTCCGCCCAAAGTTGCAACGATAATACCGCCTACAACGCCTTCCATTGTTTTATTCGGACTTGTCTGTGAGAACTTTGTCGCACCGATAGTTTTGCCTACTGCGTAAGCTCCCACATCAGTCAGTGCGACGATGACAAGCAGCCACAAAAGCGAAAGAATATGATACTCCTGATACATCGTAAACATAAAAAGCATTCCCGCCGTAGGGTAGATAAAAGGGAAGAAATTTCTCCATTCCAAATCTTTATTATATGCTATGGCACTGGCGTAGGCTATACCCGCAAGAACAAAAAGATCATCGCCATACGGATAGATACCCGCAAGTAACCAAACTCCGATAGCATAAACAAATGCTCTGTCATTTTTGACATCAAAGAGCGCCATAGCTTCTTTAAACGCGACAAGATAAACAGCTCCAAAAACAAGCCACATCAAGTAAAAATTATCGATAAATCCCACAACAAGAACAACAGCCAAAAGCGCCAATCCTGTTATGATTCTCTCTCTATGATCATTAAAAATACTCATAAAACTCTCCCCTTATTTCTCAAAAACACGATTGTATCTTATCATACTTTAATATCCAATATATGATATGCCGCCGCTGGTTCTTCTTCGTCCTTTTCTTCATCTTCTTTAGGACTTCTCTGATTCTCTGCGTCCGCTTCATCTTTTTGATGTTCACGATCAGGATCTACCTCTTGATTTTCTTCTGCTGGACGCACTTCTATCACTTTTTCATCTTTTTCATTTGCTGCCGCTTGCGCTACCATATTTTGAAAATCCACACGGTTATTATGAGTATTTTGCAGGGCCGTCGCATTGGCGGTCATCTGGTTGACAAATATTGTATTTCCAATCGATCCGATTGCCACGATATGCTCCTTATACTAATGTATCGCTTATGAAGTTCTATTATCTATCTCTATCGTTTTATATTTGTTATAGAGCACATTTGCACCGCTTTGGATATTCACTTCACGTCTTGGAGTATAATCGACCAAAAACTTGTCTTTTTGAATTGTCGTAAACTCTACACAAAGTCTTGCAGCAGCCTCAATGACACTCATGGGAACATTTTGTTTGTCAGTTGTGATAAGCACATGAGTTGATGGTCGCTCTTTGAGATGCAACCAAACATCTTTTGCTTTTGCGTTTTGAAGCAGCTGTACATTGCCGTTTTCATTTTTTCCAAGTTGGACTTTGTAGCCTTCAATCAAAAAACTCTCTATTGAGTCATTTTGTTTGATTCTTTTATTTTGTACTCTTTTGGGGAACAATAGTTCTATTTTTGCTACATCTTTAGCTTCTTCAACAACATGAATAAAGAGTTTGATGTGTTCTATTTTTGCTTCAAGAGAGCTTTTTTCTATATGCATATGCAGGGCTTTTTGTTTTGCTTTTTTGCTTTTAGTAAAAAGTGCGTTGGAGATTTGCGACACACTTGCATAGGATTTTTCAAGTTCTATCTCTACTTCATTTCCATCATAATCCTGAAGTTTCAATAAACGCGTATATGGTTTGATTGCGTGCATATTTGCCAGTACGAGATTGCCTTGATGTTGGGCATTTTCTGCCTCTTGCAAAAGCGTTTTTTCATCATCAAGCCTTGATAAAAGTTTTTCAAGCTTTTTGAGTTTTTTTTGTAAAAACGCGACTTTTTGTCTCTTTGCGGAGGCTAGTTTTTGAAGCTGCTCATGCGCATGTTGTTCGTACAAAAAAGCTTCGACATCTTCAAGTGGATACTCTTTTGCTTCAAATGGAGCCGTAGGAATATCTAAGAGTTTTTGCCCCACGCGTACCTCACGAAAGGAAGAGAAAAGATCAACGTGACGCAGGGCTTCTAGGACAATATTTTGCTCATCAAGGATGATAATATTTGTATATTTTCCCGTCATTTCTATCTGCAAATAGCTGAGTTCTTCCTTGTATGCAGAAGCTACTGAAGTTTTAAAACGCAACACTTTATCATCATTTAAAAGTCCGATTTCAAGGATGTTAGCGCGGTTAAATCGTTTTGCCAAAACAACATCAAAAGGAGCATTATAAACTTTAGAACGCGGATAACTCTGCGTTTTGAAGATATTGGCATTGGAGCGTTGCATATCAAAATAGAATGCATCATCTTTATCAAAAACGACTTTGAGAATAGTGTCTGAGACTCTAAAGATTGCAGAAATCTTTGAGAACTTCTGCAAGTAGGTGTTTATTTGTTTTAAGTGTGATAGTTTCATCCTGAGATTGTATCACAGATGAGGCTCTTTCATTGAAACGACAACCTCAAATTTTAATACATCTCTATTTTTTGCACAAGTGCTTCATTGTCAAGTCCATGGAGCAAGCGCGTCTCAAAATTCTCAAAACTCTCTCCCGCTTCGCGCTCATATTTGTACATGAGCATAATCTTTTTTACTGTATATTTTGCTTGACTCAGAGGCAGGGCTTTATATATTATTCTAGCTTCCTGCGCTTCTTTAGAAGCCTTGCCGCCAAGAAGAATATGGACTCCAAAACAGGTATCTCCATTTGCATCTTTTGCCTTACAGCCCTCAAAACCGATATCTGCGATACCATGGATACCACAGCCTTTTGGACAAGCGGACCAGTACATACGTACTTTTGCATCTTCAAGCGGTACTTCTTGATGTAAAAACTCTGCCATCTCAATGGCATCAGGTTTGTTTGGAATCACCCCAAACGAACAGGTCGCAGTTCCTGCACAAGCTATTTGATGAACAAAATATGGGTTTTGATAAGTAGCATATTTTTGATAAATCGCACTCTTTTTTATCATTTCTATCTTTGTATTATAAGCCACAATATAAAAACTTTGTTCTATAGATAAGCGCAAGATACCATCGTATTTTAGGGAAACTTTTGCCGCTTCAAGCAGATCGCTGCCGCTAAAAATTCCTGAAGGAATTGTAAATAATAGTGCTGATTTATCCTCTTTGAGTCTAAAAATTCCATCTTGAGGAATTTGATGCTCATGTGCAAGCAGAAGCTCTCCTGAACTCTCCAGCTTCGCTTTTGTTGTCTGGATGATGGCTTGGGCAAATATTTCCATTCCTACCTCTTCTATGAGAAAATGGAGACGATTTTTGTTACGGTTATCACGAAAACCAAACTCTTTAAACAAAGAGATAAGCGATAAAAACACCTCTTTAACATTTTGAGGTTTCACAAAAAGTCCGCTATCTTGGGCTTGCATACCGACTCTTCCACCAAGATAGAGGTTAAAACCCAGTATATCGCCTTTTTTTGCCAAAATAAAACAACAATCATGTCCAAAAATATTACAATCATTTGTCTGCGTACCCAAAATTGCCGCGTTAAACTTACGAGGCAAAGCCCCTATCCACTCCTCTTTTTTTAAAAAAATCCCTTGCATCTCCTCTATAATCGGCATACAATGGATAAGGCTATCTTCACTCAATCCATCGTAAGAAGAGGTGACAATGTTTCTAAAGTTGTCCACTCCTGTTTGAAAAGTCGTAATACCAACGGCATCCAAACTCACAATAACCTTATAAAGATTTTCAAACTTGATAAAACGCAGCTCTATCTGCTGTCTTGTCGTTATATCTATATAATCATTGCCGTATTCTTGTGATATGCGCCCAATGGCTCTAGCTTGTTCAATACTAAGTTGCCCTGCTGGAACACGCACTCGTATCATAAACTCACCCTCGTCTTTGTCAAAAAGTCCGAAACATTTTAAGAAATATTTACTATCCTCATCTTTGAGATTTTCATATCCCTCTTCACAAATTTTTTTGAGATTTTCATAGACAAAAAGAGGAGTTTTGAGCTCTTTCATCTGCTCGATTTTGTTTACTTTTTTATTATGTGCGGCATACGCCTCATGCAATTTTTGCATCTGCTATCTCCTCTTTCATCTCATAACTTGGAAGTATTTTTGCCAAATTTACCACCTCTCCAAAGACAATAATTCCAGGTCTTGGAGCATCTTTCGCTGCGTTTGGTAAATCTTTGAGTGTTGTGATAATACGTGTCTGGTTTGCTCGTGAAGCATTAGAGATAATAGCCGTAGGCATATCTGCATTCACTCCCGCTTCAAGTGCCGCTGCTACAATCTCCTCTGCGCGTGAGAGTCCCATCAGTACGATAGTTGTATGGTTTTTCATCTTGAGTAAATCAATCCACTGGAGATTGATACTGTTGCCTGCAAGGTGTGCGGAGACAATAGAAAGATTTGTTGCATATCCGCGCGCTGTCGGCGCGATACCTGCACTCAAAGGTCCAGCGATTGCCGAAGAGATACCAGGAATAACATCTACACAAATGCCTTTTTCGATAAGTGCTTGCGCCTCTTCTGCCCCACGCCCAAAGATATATGGATCACCTGCTTTGAGACGCGCTACTTCCAAACCTTTTACAGCATACTCAATAAGCATTTCATTTATTCGTTCTTGTTTGACGCTGTGTGCGCCTTTTTGTTTGCCTACTGATATCTTCATCGTATCTTTTGGAATAATATCTATGATTGCATCACTTATCAGATGGTCGATAAAAACCACATCTGCGTTTTGGATGGTTTTATAAGCTTTGAGGGTCAAAAGCTCCACATCACCTGTACCGCAGCCAACAAGTGTCACATGTCCCAAAGTAGTATATGTTTGCATCTTCTCTCCCTTTATGTTTTTGTTTACTGAGAAAATAAAAAAGATTCTGAATCAAGTTCAGAATAACAAAAAACCATAGCACTCTAAAAGAGGGTTATCCTATTCATCATCTTTTGCAAATTTCTCATATAAAAAGCTTAAAATTGCTTCACGACATCGGATATATTCAGGATTTTGCTGTAGCTCTACTCTGTTTCGCGGTCGAGGAAGATTGACTTCAAGTATCTCACCTATTGTTGCTTGAGGTCCATTTGTCATCATGATAACTCTATCGCTCAAAAGTACCGCTTCGTCGATATCATGTGTGATGATGACGACCGTATTTTGCACTTTTTGCTGGATACGCATAAGATGCTCTTGAAGATTTGCACGCGTGAGGCTATCAAGCGCACCAAAAGGTTCATCCATAAGCAGAACTTTCGGTGTGATAGAGAGTGCTCTGGCTATCCCTACACGCTGTTTCATACCTCCGCTTATCTCCCCTGGAAGTTTATCTTTTGCATGGTCAAGATTTACCATACTGATATAGTGTTCGACTCTTTGGCGTAGCTCATGTGCGCCTAGTTGGGGCATCACTTTTTTTACCGCCATCTCGATATTTTGATACACACTCAGCCATGGAAGCAAAGAGTGATTTTGAAACACCACTGCGCGTTCAGGTCCAGGACCTTGAATATGGTGATTTTCTAAAATTATCGCTCCGCTTGTTTGTGCATCCAGACCAGATATCATGTTGAGAAGCGTGCTTTTACCACATCCGCTATGACCTATAATAGAGATGATTTCATTCTCTTTTATCTCTAAGTTGACATCCGTGACCGCTACATAATCTTCTTTTCCTGAGATAGGAAATCGTTTCTCGATTCCTTCTAAACTTAAAAACTTGCTCATTATGCTCTCCCTCTTTTCGTATAATCAAAATAATCCGCGATTTTTCCCATAATAAGGTCTAAAAGATACCCGATAAGACCAACTACAATAATCCCTATAATAATGTGATGGTAGTTAAGATTGTTGTACGCATCCCAAATCCAAAAACCGATACCGATACCGCCCGTAAGCATCTCAGCAGCGACGATAACCAACCATGCAATACCCAAAGAGAGGCGCATACCTGTAAATATATACGGTACAGAAACTGGCAAAATAATCTGAATCACTTTTTCCATAGATGTAAAACGCAGCACTTTAGCCACATTCATATAGTCTTCACTGACACTCTTCACACCCAAAGCTGTATTGATGATAATCGGCCAGATAGAGGTGATAAAGATAGTAGCAATCGCCGTCATATTGATATCCTGAAAGATAAACAAAAGCAGAGGCAACCACGCTAGCGGTGAAACAGGCTTGAATATCTGAATAAAAGGGTTGAGCGCATAGAACGCATTTTTACTCATCCCCACAAAAAGACCAAGCGGCACACCAACGATAATAGCCAAAACAAAACCAGCGAATACGCGTTTGAGTGATTCGATAAGTTGCCAAAAGATTCCTTTGTCATCTTGATTGTTCACATAAAAAGGATTACTAAGCACTCCCGTGAGTTCATCACCCGCACTCGTTACACCGCCAAACGCAGCGATATAAGTATCACTCGGGGTCGGGAACTCATTGACAAGCGATGCGATACCGCTCCACACTTGCAATACAAACACCAATACCACTAAGGGCAAAAATATTTTTTTGACTAATTCTTTGTTCATCTTTTTTTCCTTTTATTTACAGCATTAAACTCATAGATAGCAAGTTTTGTTTCTGGCTACCAATCAACTTAATAAACGCAAAAAGTGCTGCGCTATACTCGCAGTGACAAAATTGTGTCACTGCGTTTAGCTTGTTATGAGACTATTTTTTTGTCACATATTTCGGATCGGCACAGCCTGCTGGACCATATGGACATACATACTCTGGCTGCTGCGTTTTGACGCTCCATTTGTTGACTTTTAGCATCTCTGCTTTACTCACTTTTGGATTTGTTACTTCAAAACTGTAGATATACTCCACCGCTTCATTTGGATCATACACTTTGCCATCCATAAACATATTGTATTTGTCCACACCATCTTTTTTCCATGGGCTTGGAGGCAGTGTGTAACCCACTTCTTTTGCCGCTATCTCAAACAAATCCGGTCTATAAACAGACTCGATAACCGCTTTCATATCAACAGCTTTATCGATCTGTCCCCATCTGTACATCTGCGTAATAAACCACATGCCGTGTGAGTAAAACGGATAAGCTGCATAGTAGTTTGCAAAAACATTAAACATAGGATTTGCTTCTGATTTTTCTCCTTTGAGATACTGAAAAGTGCCTATCATGGATTTTTCCAAAACATCTACAGGTGCGTTTACATAGTTCTTTTGACTCAAAATCTTTGCCGCTTCTTTACGGTTTTCCCATGAAGTATCCAACCACATTTGCGCTTCGAGGATAGCTTTCATCACGGCTTTTGTAGTCTGAGGATTTTTATCTATAAAGTCCGCTCGCGTTTGGAGAACTTTTTCAGGATTGTTGTTCCAGATATCGTAGTTTGTAACGAGAGTTGAGCCTTTTTCTTTCATAACGATACGCTCATTCCATGGCTCACCAACACAATACCCTTCGATATTTCCTGCGATAAGATTTGAAGGCATGGTCGGTGGTGGAAAAGGTTTGATAGTTGCGTCTGCATCAGGCTGGATTCCTGAACTTGCCATCCAGTAACGAAGCTCATAGTTATGCGTAGAAACAGGGTGTACCATACCAAAACTCAGAGGTTGGTATGCAGCGCCTTCCGCCTTATGTTTTGCGTCGATATATTTTTTGAGTGACTCCGAACCAAGCGGTCGTTTTTTCTCATCCATGCCATACTTTTTCATATTTTCTATGATGTTGTTTCCAAATGTGATGCCATTTCCGTTGAAGTCAAGTGACAAAACAGCCTGAAGATTTGCCTCTCCATTGATACCCAAAGTAGCTGCTATCGGCATCCCTGCAAGTGCGTGCGCAAAGTCATACTCTCCGCTAATCACTTTTTGCTGGATACCCGGCCAACCGCCACCTTCTTTGACAACATGAACAGTTAAGCCATGTTTTTTAAAGAAACCTTTTTCCTCAGCGATAATGATAGGCGCACAATCCGTAAGTGCTATAAAGCCTATATTTAACTCTTTTTTTTCCAACTCCGCAAGTAGTGATGTTGCAACAAGTGACAATCCCAAACCAATTTTTACTAGTCTGCTCAACATGTAATCTCCTTAAATTTTCATAAACTCATCTTTCTGGCAAAATTATATCAGAGCTATGAACGGGAAATAATCAATAAATTGCTTAATTTTTATACAAGTTAATCTTATTTTTACATTAATCTTCAATGTATAATTCATTTACAGAAAAAAATGGAGTGTATAAAATGATCAGATCTGTGTGTGGCTATTGTGGTGTTGGTTGTGGGATAGAGTTTGATAAAGAGAAACTTATCGGAGAAGTAACCTACCCATCCAATGAAGGCAAACTTTGCTCAAAAGGGGTATCTGAACTTATAAGTATCGAAACAAGCTCAAGACTGCTACGTCCTCATATGCGTTCTACTATAGAAGAGCCATTTGTTATCAGCTCATGGGAAGAGAGTATAAACGCAATCGCCAAAAAGATACAACAAACCCCAAAAGAGAAAATCGGTTTTTATCTCTCAGGACAACTACTCACAGAAGACTACTATATAGCCAACAAACTCGGTAAAGGTTTTATCGGCACAAACAATGTCGATACAAACAGCCGCACCTGTATGTCCAGTGCCGTTGTCGCTTACAAAAAATCTTTGGGAGCGGATTTTGTACCAGTTCGCATGAACGATATCTTCAAGTCCGACTTGCTTATCTTAGCAGGAGCAAATACCGCTGAAGCACATGTCGTCTTTCACAACCAGATAAAAAGAGCCAAAAAACAAGGACTTAAAGTCGTAGTTATCGACCCGCGTTTTACAGAAACAGCCAAATCTGCCGACTTGTATCTACCACTTAAAGTCGGAAGTGACATCGACTTTTTTAACCTCATCTCCAAACGCCTCATCGATGAAGAGCTTTATGACAAAGAGTTTGTTCAGACACATATCAATAACTTTGAACTCCTCAAAAACAAGTTTAAAAGAGTTCCCTTGACAAAAATGCTCAAACGCACAGGTCTCAGCGCAGAGCAATTTGATGCATTTTTCACACTTTACAAAGAGAGCAAAAACATCATCACAGCATGGACGATGGGACTCAACCAATCCGTACAAGGTGTAGATAAAAACCTCGCGCTTATCAATACCCATCTTCTTAGCGGCAAGATATTTAAAGAAGGCAATGGTCCACTTAGTCTCACAGGTCAGCCAAACGCAATGGGCGGGCGCGAAGTTGGCGGACTCTCTACGATGCTTGCAGTGCATTTGGGTTTTGACAAAAAAAGTGTAGAACTTGTCTCAGAGTTTTGGAAAACAGACAAGATAGATAATAAGCCTGGACTCACTGCCACACAGATGCTCGATGCTAAACTCGATCTGCTCATCATCTGCCACACAGACCCTATCTATCATCTGCCAAACAGAAACAAAGTCGAAGCGCTCATGAAGAAAATCCCGATGGTTGTAGAGATAAACGCATATACCAATTCAGAGAGTTCAAAATTTGCCCATATCCGCCTTCCAGCCGCACCGTGGGGAGAAAAAGAGGGAACACAGACAAATCTCGATAGAACCATCACCAAACAAGAAAAACTCACACGCACATCTATAGAGTGTAAACCCGACTGGGAAATCTTTATGCTTTTAGCTCACGCACTGGGCTTCAAAGAGACCTTTAACTATAAAAACCCTCAGGAAATATTTGAAGAGTATCAGGAGATGACCAAACTAAACGCCTATATGGATATCCATAAAACTTCTTATGAATCTCTCAAAAAACAGCCTTTTATCTGGGGAGAAAATATCAAGCACTTTTTGACACCCGACAAAAAAGGCAATCTCTTTTTTGTAGAAAATAAACTTCTTAGTGAAAAAACAAGCCTAGAGTATCCTTTTATCCTTCTCACGGGACGCACCCGTGACCAATGGCACTCTGGGACAAAAACAAACCTTCCTGCTACGCTTTTAAAATACAAAGAGCTGAACTTTTGTGAGATACACCCAAAAGATGCCGAAGCACTGAACATCAAAGAGGGTGATGAGATACGCATCTCCTCCATCCGTGGGACACTCCTCTCAAAAGCGCTTATCACGGAGAGTATCAACGAAAAAAATATCTTTATCCCCATAAGTAACCGTGAAATAAACTACCTCACCAACGACCTTTTAGACAAAGAATCTCTTGAACCAGACTACAACCATAGCGCGGTGAGGGTTGAAATATTTTGATAGCCAAAAATAGGTGTAGCATTTTTTTCGCTATAATTCGCAAAATTTTTACGAAAGAGAACAATGAAACTGCCTAAAGGTTTTGGTAAAAACTATTTTACCCTAAACGCAATCACCGCAACTGTTGGGCAAATAACCATAAACGCAACCGCTGTACGTGTGCAAAGTTTTCATACACTCACCTACAAATCTGAAGAACTCGAAGCAGAAGAAGAGATCGAAGAACTCGCCATTCTCTGCCCACTAGAGTTCTCTCTCAAACCTTGCCATTGCAACTGTTATTTTTTCAAAAAAACACGCAAAACCCTCAAGCTTTATTTCACCCAAAAACTTTTTTTTAACTACTTTAAAAGTCTCAACAACGCCATTTCACCACCATACCGTCACTCCAAACGCAACAAGCCGTCATTCCGTACTTGATACGGAATCTCAGTGTGTCAAAAAAAATTATTAGGAAAATTAAACTATGAAAAAAACAATACAATTATCACTTATCTCAGTCGCTCTTTTGAGCCAACTTCAGGCGAATGAAAAAATAACACTTGAACCCCTTGTAGTGACATCTACTGCCATCATAACAGATGAGCTCAAATCAACCGACGCCATAGAAATTTACACACAAAAAGATATAGAAAACGCTCATGTGCAAAATGTGTATGAGTTTTTAAATACACAAACTTCTCTCACAACCATGCCAAGCTACGGAAATCCATTTACCCAACTCATTGACATACATGGATATGGAACAAGCAACGGCAATCAAAATATCGTTATAACTCTCAACGGTCGAAAACTCAACAACATAGACAATGTACCGCAACTTCTTGCAACCATTACGCCGACATCGATAGAGCGAATAGAAATTATCAAATCAAGCGCTATTGTACTCCGAGGTGACGGGGCAAACGCAGGAGTAATCAATATCATTACAAAGAAAAACAGTGATGGCGTACTCACTTTTTATGCGGGTAACTATAAAACGTATGACGGTTCTTTTTATCTTGGGCACAGCGAAGAGAAATTTTCTATAGCTACATATGGAGAAACAAGAAGACACGGTGGCATAAAAAATATAGATGCCGATGGCAATCTGGATAAAAATTCTCTCACAACAGGAGGGATAGATATCTCGTATGCACCAACGGACAAACTCGAACTTAGAGCTGGAGCAAATTTTGCAAGAACAGATGTTTTATACGGCGGAGTTATGTCCTTGAAACAGTATGAAGAGAATCCTGCTCAATTTGCTGGCTATACCTCCAATCAAGTATTTGACACGAATCTCCTAAACGCAGGTATCACATATACCATCACAGACGAACTTAGTTTGAAATTAGATGCAAACAATGAAAGAAAAAAAAGTGACTATATCCCTTCCTATTCTGGTCCGTCTCACTATACATACAACTCTCTCAAAACTTCTTTGGATTACATCACGGAAGCACTTTCACTTAGTGTAGGGTATGATGGCTTCAATGGAGAGAGAAAAACATCCTCAAATACTACGACAAAAAATAACTCCGCTGCGTTTGCGATGAGTGAGTTTTACTTAGGTCAAAACACTTTTAAAGCTGGTTACCGCTATGAAAAAGTTCACTATAACTACAAAGACGATACAAGTGATTTGGCACAAGACAACTCTCTTCAAGGAGCTGAACTAGGCTACAACTACACACTCGATAAAGAAAAATCTCTTTTTATCAACTATGCTCATGCGTATCAAGCACCGAACATAGACTCTTTTTTTATTGCGGATTACTCTGCTTGGCCAGTTATCACCACAGGCTTCAGTGATTTTATAGAACCTATGAAAACGGATAGCTACACACTTGGATTCAACTATTTCCTGCCACAAAACAAATTTAAAGTTTCTGCATATTACATAGACCTCAAAGATGAAATCTATCTCTATAAAGCTTATGTGGGTGACTTTGGAACAAATACGAACATAGACAAGTCACACAAATATGGTGTGGATATTTATGACAAATGGCTTATTACGGATGCTTATAATGTAGTGTTGCACTATAACTATGTTCAAGCCATAATCGATAATGAAAAAGAAGGAACAGATGATTATGCTGGCAATAAACTTCCAGGGGTAAGTGACCATAGCATCAAAGCAACACTGAGCTATCTTCCTACACGATACACAACACTCGCGCTCGCGCAGACTTACCGTTCAGAAGCATATGCAGCAGATGACTTTGCAAACAATTTTGCTCAAACGCAAGATGCATACAATACAACAGATATCTCTGCTACTTACGCAAAAGAGAACTATGAATATTTCGCTAAAATCAACAACCTGTTCGACCAAAGCAATGGATTATGGATTAGAGATAACGCCATCTATCCTGTAAATTTTTCAAGAACTGTTTTAGCAGGATTGAAACTAAAGTTCTAGATTACTCTCAACCCTATTTCTCCCGCCTGCTTTGGCTTTATAGAGAAGCTCATCAGCTTCTTTGTAGAGATCTTCGCATTTTTTTACATCTTTTGCATCTCTTACAACAAGACCCAAAGATGCTGTGAGGTATGGGCAGACGGAAGAAGTTTTGTGTTGGATCTGCATGGATTCGATTTTTTCTCGTATCTCATTGACAAATTTTTGAGCTGTTGTCGCATCAACTCCTTTAAATAAGATTCCAAACTCTTCACCGCCAAGTCTAAAAGAGTAATCATCCGCCCTTTGCATAGAGTCACGTAGCACCTGTGCAATCTTCTTCAAAGCCTCATCGCCACCTATATGCCCATAAGTATCGTTATACTGCTTAAAATAATCAATATCCAAAATCGCAAAACAAATTGTCGTATTATCGCGTTTTGCGCTATTGATAAGCCTTGAAAACATCTCATTGAAATAGCGTCTGTTGTAGAGTGATGTCAGTGCGTCTGTGATACTCATCTCTTCGAGTTTTTTTTCTATGATTTTACGGCTTTGTATCTCTTTGGCAAGTCTTCTGTTGACAAAAAGCACCAGCGATAAAATGATACTAAACACAAGCAAAATGCCACCAAACCATCGTAAAATGAGGGTGTAGTTTGCTGCTTCATCGTAGTTTACAGAGACCCAGTTGTTTAAAATCCTCTGTTTTTGCTCTTGTGATATCTGTGCTATAACCTTATCAAAAATATCTTTGAGCAGCGGTTCATCATTGCGCATCCCTATAGCAAGATTCCAGGTTTCATCAAATTTGCCCGCTATTTTAAGCTGCCCGATATACTCTTTTTGGATATGGTATCCCGTAGTCGCCAAAGTATCTACAAAACCAAAAAGCTCTTTGTTATAAACCTTTTCAAGTCCATCATGTATATTTTCTACATCTACGATATTGATATCGGGATATTTTTGTAACAGTATCTCTTTAAAAGCGTACCCTTTGACAATACCTATCCTTCTCCCTTTGACTTTAGAGATATCCTCCACAAAAAGTTCACTAAAGTCTGTGACGATAACCAAAGGCACTTTGAGATAAGGCTGCGTAAAATTCAGATATTTTTTCCTCTCCTCTGTTGCCATGAGCAGGGAGAAAAAGTCACATTTTCTCTCTTTGCCAAACGCAAGAGACTCACTCCATGTTTGCGTAGGAACCATCTCGATAGGGGTTTGGATAAGTTTTTCGATTATCTCTATATACTCTGCACTCATGCCAATGTGCTCACCATTGAAATTTTGCTCAAAAGGCATCCAACTAGGATCAATACAAAGCTTCAGCACTTTTTTATCTCTTAGATAGGCTTTTTCTTCTTTGCTAAGGAGATTTTTACTTGTTTGAGATTTTTCGGTTGGGTTAAAAATATACTCTTCTATAGGGACACTATTTTCTATAAGTCCGTATTTTGCGAACATATCCAGAGTGTATTGCACCCTCCCCATATCAAGCGTACCTATTGGAATAGCTTTGTGCTGTATCATCTGCTCAAGCGCGTCAGCTTCATAACGCAGATGTTCAAGAGATTTTTCTTTGGCGTACTTCGCTTGTATCAAAGCAACGATTTCATCCTTATGCTCAAGTGCATAAAGCCACCCTTTGAGACTTGCTTCTTTAAACTTTTGTACCCTCTGAGGATGTTCCTGCGCCTCTTTTGTACTTGTAAAAAGCATATCGCCATAAAGGTCAAAACCGTAGTTGGCAGGATTTATAAGGTTGATATCCACACCCATTTGCTTCATATAAAATGGTTCGTTACTCACATATACAGCATAAGCATCTGTTTTTTTCTCTGCTAAATATGTATGTGTCGTCTCTTCTTTGATGCGCGATAAAAAAGGTTCAATTTTGAGACTCTTAAACATCCCAAGGATACCAAATCCATCAACATCTTTTCTATAAAAAATCACATTTTTGTTCTCTAACTTATAAGGGCTGTCTAGTCCGCTCTCTTTGAGTGTCATAAGCATATTTGGGGAGTGTTGGAAAATCGGGGCGACAACCACTATCGGTTCATTTTTCGCTTTATACAAAAATAAAATGGCATCGGCGATACTGTAGTCCACTTCACCATTTATCACCTGCGCGATATTATTTTTTCCTAAATCCCGCTCGCGTATCTCTACATCAAGCCCGACTTCTTTGTAAAAACCCTTCTCAAGCGCTGCATAATACCCTGCAAACTGAAACTGGTGTAACCATTTGAGCTGTAAAACAACTTTTTCTTGTGCGAAAAGAGATGCCCACATAACCAATAAAAATAAAATAAATTTCATAGATTTTTTCCTCTCTATATATATGCATCTTACTCTTCTTATAATTTAACTTGAGTTAAAACAGTTCACATTTTATGTTATGCTACGAAAAACAATAAAGTGAACCCCTATGCAACTCCTATCAAAAGACGCTCCTCTGGAAATCTCTCTGACAAAAATGCACGCAGTTCTTGAAGCAGTCGGGTGTGAAGTGATTTTTGCAGAGGAAAAACATCCGCTTACAAACTGTTTTTCTGTCAACTTAGCCTCCAAAGAAGCCCCACGACACATCTACTCAAACGGCAAAGGAACACTCTCTGAAGCTTCAAGGGCAAGTGCGCTTGGTGAATATATCGAACGCCTGCAGACGAACAATTTTTTTATAGATTTTCATCTTCCAGAGCGCAAATATTATCCTGATGCCGTTGCGTTTGGCTTTGATGAGCAATACCTTTGCGATGAATTACGCGCTTTTTACGACCCAAACGCAGAGCTCATGCATGAGGATTTTGTGGACTTTAACAGCGACTATGAGGAGAAAATAGTCGCTTTGCCTTTTATCAAACAATCCGACAAAACGCAGGTGTATTTCCCGCTCAATATCCTCTCCAATCTTTATGTGAGTAATGGACTAGCAACGGGAAATACCCCGCAAGAGGCGCAAGTGCAGGCTTTAAGTGAAATTTATGAGCGTTATGCAAAAATAGAGATTATCAAAAATGGCTACGCACTTCCAAATTTTCCACCTGAGTTGATAGCATCATTTACAAAACTCTCATGCGATATCCAAACCCTGCGTTCTCTAGGCTATATCGTAGAAGTGCTTGATGCCTCTTTGGGCGGCAGATTTCCCGTCACAGCCATCTCCCTTATCAATCCAAAAAACGCAACACTATTCGTCTCATTTGGTGCGCATCCTATCCTTGAAGTCTCTTTAGAGAGAACGATGACGGAGCTTATGCAAGGACGCGGACTTGAAAATCTTGAGAGTTTTGAGACTCCTACTTTTGATCTCTCACTTGTCGCAGATAACTTCAACCTTGAGTCACATTTTATCGACTCCAACGGCAAACTCGGGTTTCATTTTTTGAGTGCAAAAAAAAGTTTTGAGCTTGCGCCATGGAGCTACAAAGGCACTTGCACAGCGGATGAGCATACGTTCTTATTTGAAATTGCCAAAAATCTTGGCAGAGAGATTTATCTTCGTGAATATAACTATCTAGGTTTCTACTCTTGCCAAATAATAGTGCCAAACATGAGCGAAATTTACCCCGTAGAAGACCTCATCTATAACAACAAAAACACCCCGAAACGCATCCGTGATATGGTGTTAAACTTCACAAAATACGACCCTGAGGATATCCTCACAGAGATAGAGACACTTGAAGAGTCTCTAAATATGGAAAAATATCTCGGCGTGATATTTGAGCACAACTTCACCATGCTAGAGTTTAAGGCGCAGATACATATGCTTTGCGGCAACAATGACGAGGTGCGAGAACTACTCGAATTTACTAAACATCCTCTGGCTCATGTAGTGCTTGAGCTACTGCGTATGGATGAAGCAGATCTTCTTTTTGAAGATTTTGAAGAGGGTTTACACGCACTCTTTAGCAAAGAAAAAGTAGATAAAGCCCTCTCTTTCATTGACGGAGAAGCGTTTCTTATCGATGTCTCACTGCATCAAGAGTACAAAAATATGTTGCTCATGTATGACAGACTAGAGATAAAAAAGAGTGCCATTTGAAGTCAAATCTCAAACTCAATATCCGTGAGTTTTTGAAGTACAAATTTTATAATTCACTTTTTGTAGGCATCAGCGTAGGAAGCATCTTTGCACTTTACGCGCCACTTGAGCCACGTGTCTATAGTCTCGGCGGTATCGCTCTTGCGTTTGGGATGTTACTTATCGCCAAATTCTATTACAAAATCATGAATATCGAATATTTTTTCAAAATATCGCTTTTTGTCGAGTTGATTTTACTCGCTGTTATCGGCTATTTTTTACTAGCCTCCTACAGCTACACAAGTGCCTTTGTTTTTTATTGCGGGTATCAGCTCGCTTTTACTTTTGGCTCTTACCTTGTGCGTGCGGAGACGCTTTTTTTACGCAAAACGCAGCCCATTACCTTTGTCGATGTTGTCAAACAAAAAGGCTATCTTGCAGGAATGTTTATCGCATGGGGGTTTTACGAATCTTTGGAGCTTTTCTTTGGCATCACAGACAAACAGATACAAGTTTATGAGATCCATTATTTTCTTTTTTGTATGGAACTTTTTATCATCTTTTATCTTCTCAAATCTTTTAAAAGAACAAAATGATTTCAAGTGAAATCTTGACAAGTTCTTGATAAGTATGCTGTTATAATTGCTCTCTTTAAGAGAAAAGGATGAGCAGTATGATTGATAATGTATGGGTTGTGATTGGCGAAATTGTTGTCATTTTTGGCTTAATAATCGCTATTTTAATTAGATTGGCTGCAACGATAAATAAATGAGTTTTCTTAAATATAAGCACTATCTCATTCCTCTTTTTTTACAAGTAGTCATCACCTTTTTTGGTATTCTTTTTATGGATTTGTTGGGCATGATTAATATTGCGTTGATGCATCTTATACCTATCTTAGTCATTGCACTAGAAGGCGATATGAAAGCGACAATGATTGTTTCAACTATCTCTGTGGTTTTATTTGATTTACTCTATGTTCCTCCGACTTATAGTTTTACCGTACATGATTTGCTGTATGTTTGGAGTTTTATTCTTTTTTATGTGGCTGGCTATATTATTACCGCTCAAGCGATGCGACTTCGCGTTACGGCTATTAAAGACATTCTACTCAACACCTTGTCACATGACCTCAAAACACCTTTGGCTTCTATACTTGGGAACACCTCTATTTTGCTGAAAAAACAGACTCTTTTAGACTCAGACAGAGAAGAAATAGTGCATCAAATCAAACAATCCGGACAACAGATGAATCGTTTGATTTCTACCTTACTCGACAGTGCAAGAATCCAAAATTCCAAAACATTTTTATACTATCAATGGTGTGATATGCAAGACATTATAGGTATTGCTCTTCAAGAGTTTGATCTCGATGCGACAAAAATCCAAATCAACATCGACCCTAATATTCCTCTATACTGGGGAGACGAAGCTTTGCTAACACGACTGATTGTAAATTTAGTTGACAATGCTATGAAATATTCTTCTTCATCAAATACAAAAATTCTCATTAGCGTTGTTTTACTCCCATCAAGTATATGTATAACAGTTTTCAACCAAAGTTCGCCGCTTTCTAAAGATGATTTGTATAATATGTTTGAACGCTTTTATCGTCTTGATACAACAGCCGATATCAAAGGAAGTGGCATCGGATTAGCGATTTGCAAAGAAATCGTACAGGCACATCATGGAAAAATTCAAGCTTTTAACGATAAGGACGGGATTTCTATCAAAACAATTTTTCCTATTGAGAAGTCCCACAATATGGTCTATCAGGAACAATCATGAAAACAAAAGATTTAATTCTTATTGTGGAAGATGATCCAGGAATTAGTAAAATGCTTCAATTTACTTTGACTCAGGATGGATACGGATGTGTCATAGCTGAAAATCTTAAAAGTGCCTATCGTCTATTTCAAGTAAATAATCCCGATATCATACTTCTGGATCTCGGGCTTCCTGATGGAGACGGCAAAACGCTTATTAAAAATGTGCGCTCTCAAGCGATGACTCCTATTATCGTCATCTCAGCCCGACATGCCGAACAAGAGATTGTTGCAGCTCTTGATACGGGTGCAGACGACTATGTGCTCAAACCATTTTCAGGCATAGAACTCTCTGCGCGGATTCGTTCCGCACAGCGTCGTTTGCTTGGAATTATTCCATCGCAACAGCATATTGTTTGCGGGGAGCTTGTTCTACAAATTGAAACTCTTATCGTTTCAAAAAATGAGACTATTTTGAAGCTCACGCCTACTGAATTTAATTTACTCAAATACTTTATGCTCCATCCAAATCAGGTTGTAACACATTCACGTATTCTTAAAGAAGTTTGGGGTGTCGGTTATCAGCATGAGATGCATTATTTGCGTACATTTGTAAATTCCCTACGAAAAAAAATCGAAAATGACCCTTCCCGACCGCAATATATCATCACACAAATGGGTGTCGGTTATCGATTTTACTGCCAAAATGATTCTATCTCAAAGGAATAGTCATACATACATTAGAACTCAGACTTATCGTTTATAGCTTTATAGGACTTATATTTGTTGGAACATTTGCACTTATGCTGCCCTTTTCCCACCATGGAGAGCTGCGTTTTATCGACGCATTTTTTACCTCCACTTCTGCGGTCTGCGTCACAGGATTGATTGTTAAAGATACGCCTATTGATTTTACATCCACAGGACAGCTTATTATTATGTTACTCATTCAAATAGGCGGGCTTGGTTATATGACTGCTGTAACTTTTTTAGCCGTTATGCGACATAAAAAAATTGCTCATAGAGATCGCCTCATCCTTCAAGAGTCCTTGAATTATCCTGGTATAGATGGAATTGTAAGATTTTTAAAAATTGTCTTTAGTTCTATTTTTATTATTGAGGCATTAGGAATAATTATCCTTACATTCCGATTTTGGATGGATATGCCCATTGAAAAAGCTCTCTGGTATGGTATCTTCCATTCAATTTCTGCTTTTAACAATGCAGGTTTTTCTCTCTTTAGCGACAATATGATGGGATATCAAAAAGATTTTATTATCAACTTTACCATTCCAATTTTAATAATTCTCGGTGGTTTGGGATACTTAGTGCTCATTGAACTCTACCATTTCAAAACAAAAGAGATAGTACGTCTCTCCACACATACAAAAATTGTATTGGTTATGACAGTTTTCCTGATTTTGGCAGGCATGATACTGCTGCTATCACTTGAGTGGAACAATGCGTTTAAAGATTTATCGCTAGATGAAAAATTATTAGCGGCATGGTTTGCTTCGGTAAATTATCGGACTGCGGGATTTAATTCGATTGATCTCTCCACTCTAAGCGATGCTAACCTCTTCTTTTCTACATTTTTTATGATGATTGGGGGTGCACCGGGCGGTACTGCAGGTGGGATTAAAATCACGGCGTTCGCACTAGCTATGATTGGGCTTTGGTACACACTAAGAGGCGATACGCATGTTCATATTTTTCGCAGATCAATAGCACCTTATCAAATCAACAAAGCATATGCGATTATCTTTATCGCTTCTGTTTATGTTGTAGCATCAACTATTTTACTAAGTGAACTTGAGAGTTTGCCTTTTTTACGGATTCTTTTTGAGGCTTGTTCCGCTTTTGGAACGGTCGGGCTCTCTACTGGTAATGGCGGAAGTTTGAGTTACAGTGCGCTTTTTAGTGATTGGGGAAAAGTAAATATCATTTTACTTATGTTTATGGGGCGGATTGGTGTTTTTGCGTTTACCGTACTTATTGTGGGAAAAGCGGTTCAAAGCCGTATTAAATATGCAGAGGGGAAAATTGTATTATGAATAGTTTTGCAGTTATAGGTTTAGGAAAGTTTGGGTTTCATGTTGCAAAAGGATTAGCACAACAGGGCATTAGTGTGATTGCGGTAGATCAAAACGAGGAACAGATACGAGAAATCAATGAATTTGTTCAAGATGCCATCGTTCTTGATTCAACCGATATACGGGCACTTCGAGAAGCAGGTATTGCCAATGTAAATACTGCTGTTGTAAGTATCGGTGAAAATATCGAAGCAAGTATTTTAACAGTAATGGCACTCAAAGAACTAGGCGTTGCAACCGTTGTAGCCAAAGCTATCACTACAATACACGGTCAAATACTTGCCAAACTAGGTGCCGCGAAAGTGATCTACCCAGAGATGGAATCGGCTAAAAAACTTGTCAAGGGTATGCTTGAAAATATGCATTATGAGACCATCGACCTCTCCATCACAATGAAAATTGCCAAATTAAGCATTCCTTCTTTTTGGATAGGAGTTTCCGTCCTTTCTCCTATTTTTGAGTCCGAATTTAAAGTCAAACCGATAGCTTATAAACATCAAGGAGTATGGTACACCTCTTTTGAGAAGAACGATTTGATCGAAACAGGAGATATTTTAGTTGTAATTGGCGACAATGAACATATAGAAGCATTGAGCAAAAAAATATAAAGTCACTTCACAAAAGATGTGTACATTTTTTGCTTTAGATAGGAATAAGCCACCAAAGTAAAACGATAAGGCGCTCATGATGACATACAAAGAGTGGTTTGACTCCCACAGTATAAAACATACAACTATAGTTGCGAAGCTCCATGAGCGGGGAATGAATAAAAAACAAATCATTGATTATTTTGATTTTGACAACATGGTGCTCCATGAGAGAGAGTTTTGTCTTTTATATCAAGAGGACAAAAAATGCCATGATGTAGAAACTCTCAACTGCTACCTCTGCGCCTGCCCTCACTTTAGATTTGATGACAACTCTACAACAAACATAGAAGAGAAAACCGAATACAGTTTTTGTGCCATAAACGCAAAAGAAGGCAAAAAATTTATTTCTCAAAACGCCCTCCATCAAGACTGCACCGCCTGCTTAGTACCTCACAGCGAAGAGTTTATCAGCAAATGTTTTGATATAGAGTGGCAGAAGATAATGGATAAATGTTTCCACAATATTCAAATACAGTAATGACTAAAGAGATGACATGAGTGCAATACCTGACAAAAGAAGAACTTATTAAAATAGAGTTTTGAGGAGTATTTTATAGATTAAAAAACAAAAATTGACAAAAACTTCGCTATACTCAACACTTATTTAAATGAATACTTTTATGTTTATATAATTTTTGATTTTGTAAATTGTCAAAAGCATAAATTTACTTACAGAAAAATAAGCTATATTAGCTGATTTAGGACAATAAAATGGCGAAAATTCAAGGATTTAGTGTTAAAAATTTTGGAACCTTAAAAGACATTACAATGGGTAAATTGTGGAATACTCAAGGGAAAGAAGAATTAACACCTTTAACTGCAGTTATAGGTAAGAATGGTGTTGGTAAAAGCACTTTATTTGACGTTTTTGGATTTTTATCGGATTGTTTGAAGTTTGGAGTAGAAGAAGCTTGTGATATGAATGGTCGGGGCGGTTTTCACAAAATGAGATCTCAAGGTTCAAATGAACCAATAGAGTTTCACGTGTACTATAGAGAAGATTATAAGTCAAGACCTATTACATATGAACTTTCTATTGATTTGGATGATTATGAACGTCCATATGTAAAATCAGAGCGCTTACGCCAAAGACGTGCAGGGCAAGATAGGGGTCGTCCTTTTTCTTTTTTATTGCTTAATGAAGGGCGTGGAGCTGTATGGAAGGGAGAGTTAGAAGGTTTAAAAATCACAAATGATGATTTTGAAACACCAATAGAAAACTTATTGGCAAGTTTTTCACAAGTAGAAAGTACGACAACGGAATTAGTGGAGCTTTCCGATAAAAGAAGATTAGGAATAGCTATTTTAGGAACTTTGACGGAACACCCGAGAATTTCCTCTTTTAGGGAATTTATTGAAAATTGGTATTTAAGTTATTTTACGCCTGATGCTGCTAGAAGTCTTCCCTTGTCCGGACCACAAAAACATCTAAATATGCATGGGGATAATTTAGGAAATGTTGTCCAATATATGGAAAGAGAACATAAAACAAAATTTCAAAATATACTTAATAAAATTGCCAATAAAATACCAGGTATTGAGCATATTGATACAGAAAGAACAAATGATGGAAGATTGTTATTAAGGTTTAATAATAAAGGATTTCAAGATCCTTTTTATGCACAAAAAATGTCAGATGGAACATTAAAAGTTTTTGCTTATTTGTTACTGCTAGAAGATCCTAGTCCACCGCAGTTTCTCTGTATTGAAGAGCCAGAGAATGGTTTATACCACAAGCTACTTGAAACTCTTGCCAGTGAGTTCCGTCAACATGCAACAGGGAAAAAAGGAGGCTCACAAATATTTGTCACTACACATCAACCGTATTTTGTAGATGCTCTGCAACCAAACGAAGTATGGATTTTAGATAAAAATGATAATGGATTTTCTAATATAAGAAGAGCAAGTGATGATGGTTTATTGGTAAATTTGGTTGCAGAAGGTATCCCTCTTGGTTCACTATGGTATAGTGATTATTTGGACTTAAAAGTTACATAAATGTTTTTTGAGATACTAATAGAAGATCAATCTGGCGAAATAATGTTGCAAGAGTTATTGCCTAAAATGATTTCTTCAGATGACACATTTAAAATACATAAATACAAAGGCGTAGGGCATATACCGAAAGATTTAAATCAAACCATTGACCCTAGTAAAAGAGTGTTATTAAATCAATTGCCAAGATTGTTAGCAGGATTTGGACGAACACATGCTAGTTATGGAGAAACATATCAAGCAGTGGTTATAGTCATAGTTGATTTAGATTCAAAATGTTTAATAGACTTTAAACAAGAATTAGTAGTTATTTTAGAGAACTGTACTCAAAAGCCGAATACCTTGTTTTGCCTTGCAATTGAAGAGGGTGAAGCATGGTTGCTGGGTGATACCAATGCTATAAAAGATGCTTATCCCTCTGCTAAATCAGATATTTTAACAACCTACACAAATGACAGTATTTGTGGAACTTGGGAAACTCTTGCAAATGCAATCTATCCGAAAGGTTCTTCAGCCTTAAAAAAACATCCTTATAGTGTCATAGGAGCAGAAAAATGCAATTGGGCGAGTAAGATCACTCCACGGATGGATATTAACAACAATAAATCTCCAAGTTTTAACTATTTTTATAAAAAAATAAAAGGGTTGGTTTCAATCAATAACTGATGTTATGCACCCCCTAAAGCTACAAAAACAAGCGAAGCGCTTTTTGCAAAGCGAAAAAGTTTCTTTAAAAAACCTCACAGTAACAACACTCCGTCACTGCGAGCGTAGCGCGGCAGTCTCTTGCGTTTTGCAAAATTCTTTTGTATCTTAACAACTAAAAGAGTTATCCATTATCTCAGTAAAAGCTCCAGTGAGTACACTTTTTGCTTTAGAAAAAAAGAACTTTCTACTAAAGCGTTATCACAAGGAGTCGTGAAGTTTGAGATCACTTAGTATTTTTGGCACAAGCAATGATGAGGGCAAGTCCAGTATTGCGTTTGCACTCACCTATATCCTTCACAAACGCGGCTACAATGTCGCTCCTTTTAAGGCGCAAAGCACCTCCAAAAATTCACAGGTAAGTGATGATGGCGCAGAGATGGCGATACCACAGTGCTTTGCCGCAGAAGCGATAGGTATCAAAAGTTCATTTTTGATGAATCCTGTCCTTCTCAAAGTAGAATCCCCCACAAAAACCGATCTTATCATTCATGGTAAAAGCAGTGGCAAAAAGGATATCTGGAGTTGCTACAAAGATACGCAGATGCTCAAACCTTTTGTCAAAGATGCTTTTGTCAAACTCTCAAAAAAGTATGAATGTATCGTAGCAGAGGGAGCGGGAAACCCTGTTGAGCAAAGTTTTATGAAACGAGACCTCTCTAACATCTATATCGCGCAAGAGTTTAAAACGAAGATTATTCTCGTAACGGGGGTAGAAGACGGCTCACTTTTTTCCTCTATCTATGGCGTTTATAAACTCTTGCCAAAAAAACTCAGACAAGATGTTATCGGTGTTATCGTGGATAAATTTCAAAATGATATCGCTGAGTTTGACGAGGGCGTGCAGATCATCGAACAGCTTTTTGGTATGCGTGTACTGGGTGTCATACCTCACAAAGAGCTTAATCTTGGCTTTGACACGATAGAGTCGATGCTCGCTTCTCCTCAAAATACCAAAGAGAGTATCATCACCGTGGGTGTTATAAAACTGCCAAACATCAGCAATATTACGGACTTTGAACCGCTTTTGGCAGATAAAGAGATAGAGCTGCGTTTTATCAACAACCTACATGAAGCTTCTTTGTGTGACTTGCTTATCTTGCCTGGGAGCAAGATGGTTGTGGATGATTTAGAGTGGCTTATCGAAAACGGTTTCAAAAATATCCTCACATCCAAAGAACAAAAACTCGTAGCCATCAGCGGTGGTTATGAGATGCTTCATGAGCAGATACTCGATCCAAACAACGTCGAATCAGCGTATAAAAAAATACAAGGTCTCGGTCGCATAAACGCAGAGGTCATTTTTGGCAAAAAAACTATCACTAAAAAAGGACTCTACTCTCTTTTTGGGTACAAAATTCAAGGCTACGAGATACATAATGCCATCATTAAAGAGCTTTTTGTCAAAAAAAGAAATCTTTATGCAACGATAGTCCATGGGATATTTGACAATAATAGATTTCGTACAAAACTCTTTCGCAGTATCAATCCAAACTATAAAGGTTATGATTTTGCAGAGTATAAACAAAAAATCATCGATGAGTTTGCTTCACATATAGAAAAAAGTGTTACTATTGAGACAATAGAAAAGGAGTTAAAATGAAACAAATTAGTATTATCGCGGCACTGCTGCTTGCCATGTTTATGTTTTCGGGATTTTGGTCGGGTCAAAGTCCAGAGAAACTCCGAAGTGAACGCAAAGAAGCAAGTCAGGAAACTCTTTGGCTTTTGTATAAATACGCTCCTGAGGCAAAAGAGATGATTGCAAGGTCTTATGGTTATGCCACTTTTAGCAACCTCGGTATCAACGCATTATTCTTCTCTGCAGAAGGCGGCAAAGGTCTTGCCAAAGTAAACGGCAGTGGCAAAACCATTTATATGAATATGGCTTCTGGCGGTCTTGGATTTGGTCTGGGTGTCAAAGATTTTCGTATCATCTTTCTTTTTGAAGATAAAAAAGCATTTGATTACTTCATAGAACAAGGCTGGGAAGCAAACGCACAAGCTGATGCCGCGGCAAAAGCAGGCGCAGACGGTGGAGCGCTAAACGCAGCCGTGACGGTCGCTCCTGGTGTACGTATCTACAAACTTACCCAAAACGGTTTGGCACTTCAGGCGACGATACAAGGGACAAAATACTGGGCAGATTCGGACTTAAATTAAAAATTATTTTATGCTAGATAGTGAAAAAATAGAAGCTGAAAAATATTTCTTTAGGATTTAAATTAACGAAATATTCAACTCTGCATCATCGTGAATCTGACCTAAAATCCAGGTTTGACAAAAACTCTCTTCTAGTTCAGTGCTATAATTGCTCATGCAGATTCTTTTAGCCATTTTTTATTTTTTTTATTTTGGTATTGTTGGGATATATATTATATTTATGCCTAAAGTGCTCATGATGGTGGGTTATAGCGGCAGTGAGATAGGTATTATCTTCGCAGCTGCACCTTTAGTGCGTTTTTTGCTTCCTTTTGCGTTTACGAAAGGTTTGGAGCTGAACTTCCAAAGATTTAACGCTGCACTTGCCATCATGTTTCTAAGTTCTGTTGCGTTTTATCTCATGCTCTATAACTTTTGGGGACTTTTTTTCTCCAATGTCATGCTGAGCGTAGGGATGAGTTTGATACTTCCTTATGTTGAAGTCATCGCTCTTGAGGTAGTCAAAAAAGAGGGATATGGAAAGGTACGCCTTTATGGCTCTATAGGATTCGTTTTCGTAGCACTTTTGCTAGTTAAGTTCCTCACTTCACCACAAATCGCACTCTACTATATGATGAGTTTTGTCTTTTTGACTGCACTCTTGGCCTTTTTTATAGCCAAAGATGTCCATAAAAACGCTCAGAAAAGAGAGACACTTCCCAACGATATTGCCGTCATTAGTGATTATAAATTGTGGGTAGCTCTTATGCTCATGCAGGTGAGTTTTGGTGCGTTTTACAACTTCTTTACTATCTATGAGACAGATCACGGTCTCACTTTGGATATGACTATCTATCTCTGGACTTTTGGTGTTTTAGTAGAGATTTTGATGCTTTTTTTTCAAGGTCGTTTGCTGCGTTTTAATCTTGTTTTGTTGTTGCAGATTACCACATTATCCGCGGTTGTACGATGGTTTTTGGTCTATCTCTATCCGACAAACCTTGAAGTTCTCTTTTTTACCCAGTCACTTCATGCCCTGAGTTTTGCCCTTTTTTACTCTGCTTCTATAAGTTATCTACACCAGATTTATGCCAATAAAGTTCTCGCGCAGCAGTTCTTTTCAGGAGTTACCTATGGTTTTGGCGGACTTTTGGGCGCGCTTGGTTTTGGATATTTGTATGATTATTTTCCCCAGAGTATCTTTTTGGTGGCTGCGTTTGTGGCTTTTGTGGCTTTTGTTTTTATCACGCTATGGAGTAGAAGCGGTGTAAACCGCTTTAATAAGGAGTAAATTCTCCTCGCTTAATAATCCATAATAAGATTGGCAGTAAGTGTCGTATCGGCTTTTTCTTTGTCCCCTGGAAGATTGACATAATCCACTTTATAGCTCATACCTGCTGAGAAAAGTGTAGAGAGTTTCGTTGAGAGACCTGTTTTGGAGTAGATAAAGAAGTTCCCCTGATCTTTGAATGAACTTCTATAACTGAGTTCCTGTCCAAATTTGAGGTTTTCTAAAAGTTGTCTCTCATAAACGCCTCTAAGTCTGTAAGCGGCGTAACTTTCAGTATAGCTTGGAGTTGAAGTAACTGTCGCAGTATTGTCTGGATTTGGATATTCGATAATATCACCCGCACCGTCGTAGTTTACAGTCGCGATAGCGTCTTTTGCATAGAGTAAGTTTCCATCTAAGGTGAGATTATGGATATCATCTTTAAAAACAAGGTATTTCGCACCTGGTCCGGTGTATATTTGGTAGTCAAAACGCGAGAATTTGTCATCTTTATATCCCGCAAGATAATTGAGTGAAAGCTCATGTGTGAGCACATAATCATAGTTGAGTTCCGCTACAAATTTATTTTTGGATTCTACTCCTTTGTTTTTTGCGTACTGCCCATCTATAGAAGCGATTGCTGCGTGTCTGCCCCAATTTTTTTCTGCTTTTGCATCAAGGTTGAGGGTAGTTGTATCGGTATTTCCGTCTGTTTTATTGAACCCTAATTCAGAGTGACTGATAAATGCGTCCATCTTTTCAGCAGCCATGAGAAATGATGCTGTAGCTAAAGAGAGTAGTAAGATTTTTTTCATTTTTTTTCCTTTGTAAGTTTTATTTTTGATGTACATCTATTTGAGGGTAAGGAATCGATATCCCTCTCTCATCAAATGTAAGTTTTACTTTTTCTGTGATATCAAAATAGACATCCCAATAATCATCCGTCTTTACCCATGAGCGAACCGTGAAGTTGACGCTATTCTCAGCCAGTTCGCTCACAGCAACAAAAGGTGCAGGCTCTAGAAGTACACGAGCATCTGCCATGACTATCTCCATGAGCGTCTCTTTTGCGAGTTTGAGGTCATCCCCATAGCCTATGCCAAAAGTGTGATCCACACGGCGCTGCGTTTGGGAGGAGTAGTTTGTGATATTGCCACTGATGATAGCAGAGTTTGGGATGATGATAGCTCTATTATCCGCAGGAGTTATCGTTGTAGAGAAAAGAGAAATTTTTATCACTTTTCCTGTTGCTCCAGCTGCATCAATGGTATCTCCAATCCCAAAAGGGCGAAAGACGATGATAAGCACTGCTGCACCGATGTTGGAGAGTGCATCTTTGAGTGCAAGACCCACAGCCAAAGAAGCAGCACCAAGAACAGCGATAAAAGAGGTTGTGTTGACACCCAAAGCATTGAGTGACGCCATAATGACCATAAGCAAAAGTAAGAAGTAGATAAGGCTTGAAGCAAACTCTAAGAGCGTTTCATCAACATTTGCTTTGTGCATAAATGTGCTGATGACCTTCGTCACTCTTTTTATAACCCATTTACCGATAATAAAGATAAGCAAAGCACCTAAAAGTTTGAGTCCATATTCGCTCGTATATGCAAGAGCAAGATCAGAATACTTGTTTACAGTAGTAGCCGCAACTTGAGCAACTTCTTGCGTTTGGGCTATCGCATCCATACAAATCCTTTTTTTGGTGGAATTATAGCCATAAAATGTAACATCAGTTAAATCAAATCTGCTTCAAATTGTAAAGCGTATCGAGGTGACGGCTTATCGCATGGTAAGTATTTGCATGAACAGAGGGTACTTTATAGAGAAGTTGTCTATATTTGAGATAGTTTTTCCAGGCACGTTTACTTGGCTCATATCGACCGCGTTTGATAAGCTCAAAAGAGACACTGGCATTGATAAATCCTTTGAGAAGATACACCTGCGCATCATCTTCAAAACGCCGTGGAAACCATAGGACTTCAAGTGCTTCATGCGCGTCGTAGTAACGTTTTTCATGCAAGCAAAGGCTGAACTCTGCCAAAAGTTTGTCATGTTTAGAGTACATCTTCTTCCATCAGCATCATATTCTTTCTCCAATAACCTCTACCGCCTTTGAGGGAAATACAGTGCATCATTGGAAACTTTTGTTTATACTCTCCTAAGCGGTCAAGAGAGGACTTTCCGCTGTCGCAATAAAAGACAAAAACACTACCGTGGGGATAATTTTTTAACTCAAAAGGATTGTAAGTATGCGTGTCTGCTTTTTCTATCGGGGAGAGGATTGTGTCGATGAGAACAACCGCCACTCCTTCTTTTTCAAGTTTGACCTTGTTCTGTAGATACTCTTTTTGGGTCCATTCGTTTGGGTAGTTCAATTTTCAAACCTCTTATAATGTGAAAAGAATTATATAAGAGGAAGCTTGAGGAGCAGGTTAAGCTTTTTTGGAAGTGACCAAAACCAGTAAAGCACTAAGAAAAGCACCTAAAAAAACTATGGTGTAACCCGTTGGCAAATCATAATAGTAAGAAGCAACAATAGCCGCAATGCTAAAGCTCCAGCCAAAGATAAAACTGCCTAAAAGAGGGCGTTTGAGATGGAGTGAAGTCGCCATAAGTGCAGGTGCTATAAGTAAAACAAACACTACTAACACACCTGCTAACGCGACGGAAGAGGTGACCGTGAGTGCGAGCAGAGAGAAAAACGCAAGCTCTTTGACAAAACCTGTAAGTCTTGGGTAAACCTTCCAAAGTGCTAACGAGATAAGGGCGTAAATGAGGGCACTTTTGAGTACTTCATCAAGAGGTGTAAAAAGTATGTCACTTGCTAAAAGAGACTTGAAATGCTCCATTCCCTCAGCAGAATTTGCCAAAACCATCATGATGCCGCTAGCACCTAAAACGTACAAAATACCTATAAAAGCTTCGAGTTTGAGTTCTCTTTGTGAGGCAAAAGCAATGAGAAACGCACTTAAAAGCGCAAAACTCAGGGTTAAGATGTAGAAATACTCATGATGAAAATAGCCCAGACTAATAGATGAACCCAGCGCCGCAAACTGTGCAATGGCTAGGTCGGTAAAGATAATGCCGCGTTTAAGAATGCCCATACCAAAGTAGGAATGCAGCATAACTAAGATGACGACTAGAAGTATCGGAACGAGTAAAATGTCCATCATTTGATTGCTCCCGTGAGATAATCAAACAAAGATTTTAAATCTTCTATGCTCTCTAGCGCACCTACATCGTGGGGCATAATGACTATCGGGAGGCCTGTCTTTTCACCGATAAACGCAGCTGTTTTTGTGGAGTGGTAAACATCATGCAAAACGCAGCACGGGTTTTCTTTTTTGATGAGTTCTATAAGCGCTAAAGTGTGGCGAGAACTTGGCGGAATCCCAGGAAGCGGTTCGATTGTGCCGATGCTCTCTAGCCCGTATGTCATATTAAAATACGCCAAGTTGTCGTGAAACTGGATAACTTTTTTGCCTTTTTTTTCAGCCATTTTTGTTTTCCAAATCGCTATATTTTTACTCCATTCTTCAGTAAACGCAGCATAATTGGCTTCATAAATTGTTTTGTGCTCTTGGTCGATTGAGATGAGAAACTCCTCAATTGTTTTGGCTAAAATCAAAATATTTTCAGGAGCAAGGTGAAAATGGGGATTGCCATCAGGATGCACGTCACCACCGCTTCTGTCCACATTTGTTGGTTTTAAAATGAGCTCTACATGGTGCGAAAGATTTAAAAATGTTGGAGCGTTAGGCTGCGTTTTTGGATTTGCCGCACGGTTTATAAGCGGAGGCAACCAGCCGATTTCAAGCTGCGCACCGTTCATGATAAGTGCATCGGCGTTTCTCATTTTGGCAATGAGTGAAGGACGCGGCACTACAAAGTGAGGATCCCAGTTTCCTTTTGCAAGTACAACGGTCTCAATGTGTTCCCCGCCAATACTTTTGGTAATTGCGCCAATAAAAGGATAACTCACGGCAATATTTAAGTGCGCATAAAGTGAGAATGGAAGTAAAAAAAGAAAGTAAAATTTGTTCATAAAGTGTCCTTTTTTTGTATAAGAATAACTGTATTTACCCACGGAGACCCGAGAACCGAAGTTCAGGGTGACGAAAAACCCGTCATTCCAAACACACTCCCGTCATTCCGCACTTGATGCGGAATCTCCGTGCGTCAAAAGAGATGACCGCCGTGCGTTTTTACTAAAAACTATGGGCTCCGTGTGCACCGATAGAGATATTTGCTTGTAGCATAATCGTGTCTACTTGTTGGCGTTCATCATCTGCGTTGAAAAGTGCATTGTTTCTGTCGTACTGCAATCTAAATCTTGCAAATTCGCTTGTGTGGTACTCAACCATAGCCGAGTATTTGTCTAAGTTTTGTGGTGCAAACGCAGGTAAGCCCGCACTTTTTTCAATGTCGTTTTGATAAATAGTATCATATCTCACACCAGTTTTCCAGTTTTTGTCATAAGCATAAACAAGTTGTGTGTAAAGTCCGCTTTGTTTTTTTGTGAGCGCAACAGGTGTGGCAAGAAGTGTTGTATCGTCGATGCTGTACTGCGTTCCGTCCATATTTCTACTGAGCCATTCACTTTGCCAAGTCAAAGAGCTGTATGAATCAAAAAAGTGTTTCACAACTAAGTCCGCTCCATAAAGTATGCTGTCTCCGCTAAATGCGTGTGCTCCCGTTTCATCTTGGGTATGGTCAAGGCGTGAGCTTCCTTTTGCGTAAGAGAGGCCGCCTAAAATGGTTGTGTCTCCTATATCAACAGAAGTTTTTGCATAGG